>Ga0209333_1000008_pt1 | contig 131716 bp, 125 predicted proteins | sample BlaSpr_A8_OM2_O3_FD_187982 | JGI IMG/M metagenome (GOLD analysis project Ga0209333, IMG submission 187982) | Forest soil microbial communities from Thunder Bay, Ontario, Canada - Black Spruce, Ontario site 2_A8_OM2_O3 (SPAdes) (version 2) | ecosystem: Environmental > Terrestrial > Soil >... | reverse complement strand
GTCCCCTACGACCCCGCCAGGCACGGAGCCGCGGTCGCGCTCGCCCAGCAAACTGCCGAGCAAATCGCGGCCTGAGGTTGACACGGGGAGTGTCATGACGCCACGACGACGGTCTTGACCTGGGCGAAGCTGCGCAGGCCCTCGGCGCCCTTCTCCCGGCCGAAACCGGACTGCTTGAACCCGCCGAACGGCAGCTCCACCCCGCCCGACGCCCCGTAGGTGTTGATGAAGATCTGGCCGGACACCACGTCCCTGACCATGCGCTCCGCGGTCCGGATGTCCCTGGTCCACACGCCCGCCACCAGCCCGTACTCCGTCCCGTTGGCCAGCGCGACGGCCTCGTCCACGCCGCCGAACGGGGTCACTGCGAGCACCGGGCCGAAAACCTCCTCCCGGAACATCGGGCTGCCCTGCTCCACACCGTCGATGAGCGTGGGCTGGAAGAAGAATCCATTACCGAACGGGCCGCCGCGCAGTGGCTCGCCGCCGAACCGGATCTCGCCTTCGTGGCCAAGCCCGGACACGAAGGAACCCACCCGATCGCGCTGCGCGCTGGAGATCAGGGGGCCGAGGGCGGGATCATCCAGGGCCGGGCCGATGCTGACGTCGGCGAACGTCCGGGCGATCTGGTCCACGACCTGGTCGTGCACGCGCTCCTCGACGAGCAGGCGTGACCCGGCCGAGCAGGTCTGGCCGGCGTTCTGCAGGATCGAGTTGACCACCGTGGGCAGGGCCCGGTCCAGGTCGGCGTCGGCAAACACGATGTTTGGCGACTTGCCGCCGAGTTCCATCGTGACCGGGATCAGGTTGTCGGCCGCGGCGTGGCTGATCAGGTGCCCGACCTCAACCGAGCCGGTGAACGAGATGTGCCCGACGCCGCGATGGCGGGTCAGGGCAGCGCCCGCGGTGTGGCCGTAGCCCGGCACGACGTTGAGTGCCCCGGCCGGGAAACCCGCCTCCAGGGCCAGCTCGCCGATCCGCAGCGCGGTCAGCGGTGCTTCCTCGGCCGGCTTGAGCACCGCGCAGTTGCCCATGGCCAGGGCGGGCGCGACCGAGCGGCCCAGGATCTGCAGCGGGTAGTTCCACGGGATCACATGAGCGGTGACCCCGTGCGGCTCATACAGCGTGCGCACGGTGGTGCGCTCGTCCAGCGCGAACGCCGCGCCATAGAACGTCTCGACCGCGCTGGCGTAGAAGTCGAAGTAGCGCACCGTGATCTCGGCGTCGCGCAGGCCCTGCCGCAGCGGCTTGCCGGTCTGCTGGCTCTCCAGCCGGCCCAGCTCCGCGGTGTCCCGCTCGATCAGCGCAGAAAGCCGGCGCAGCAGCCTGGCCCGCTCGGGCACGCTGACCCGGCGCCAGGACTGGGCCGCCTCCGCCGCGGCCCGGACGGCCTGGTCGATCTCGGCCGGGCCACAGTCCGCGGTGATGGCCATGACCTCGCCGGTCGACGGGTCCTCGACCGGAACCTCGGCCGTGGTGGCGACCGACTTGCCGCCGATGAGGGCTGGTAGCTGCTGCATGGTGGGTAGTCTCCCGATCCTCGTTGATCTCTCTTGCATGGTCGGCTGGGTCGGCTGGCTTGCTGGGTCTGCTGGGCTCAGGCGCGGGCCAGGCGGTCGGTCAGCCAGCCCTGAGCCAGGGAGCTGGCCGCGAGCACGGCGCCGGCGATGACGGCCTGGTCGCCCAGGATGCTGCGGGCCACCCGGATGCTGCCTGGCCGGGTTGCGGCCGAGATGGCCGGCTCCAGCAGGTCGTACGAGCGGGCCAGGCCGCCACCGATGACGACGGCCTCCGGGTCGCAGAGCAGGTGGAGCCGGATGACGAGATCCGCGATCTCCCGCGCCGCCCAGGCGAAAACGGCTCCGGCGAGCTCGTCCCCGCCCCGGGCCGCGTCGGCTAGGGCCGCGCCGTCGCGGATGGCCGGAGCCCCGCCTGCGGCCCGGTATTGGCTCACCAGTCCCCCGGCGACCAGGCACTCGCCAAGCGTGGTGCCGGGGAGCGGACGGCCCGATTCGGGCGGGTGGCCGACGGGCCAGCCCGCGATCCGGCCGAACCGCTGCCGGGCGCCGGAGACCGGCACCCCGTCGAGCGTCATCCCGACCCCGATGCCGCGGCCGATCTCCAGGACCAGCAGCGATGACGTGCCCGGGAACGTGCCCGCGTCGCTGCTTTCGGCGACCGGCGACAGGTGGTCGTCCTGCGCGACCGACACCTGGCAGCTCAGTCGTGCGGCCAGGGACTCGCGCACCGGCAGCCCGTCCCAGGTCTTGTGCAGGGGCGGGGCGTGCAGGACGCCGTCGGCGTCCACGGCGGACGCGATGCCGATGCCGGCCCCGGCCAGGGGGCGCTCAGTATGGGCTGAGCCGGCGGCCTGCCTGCCCAGTTCGGCGAACCGGTCGGCCAGCGTGCCCGCCAGCCGGTCGTCGAGGTGGTCAGAACTCAGCGAGCACGACGCCAGGGTGCGGCCGGCCAGCGTGGTCACCGCGAGGCGGGTGGTCTCGTTGCCGACGTCCGCCGCGGCCAGCAGGGCCGCGTCGTCACGGAACCGGTATACCACCGGCGGCCGGCCCAGGCGGGCCGGGGCGCCGGTGACCCCTTGCTCCTGCACCAGCCCGGACTCGGCCAGGTCGGAGATCAGGCGGTGCCCGGTCGCCACCGAGATACCGGACCGCCGGGCCACCTCGGCCCGCGACAGCGGGCCCGCGCTGCGCAGCTCCCGCACCACGCGGCCGAGGTTGGCCAGCCTGACATCGGCAGGCACGGAGGTCGCGCTCTCGGCCGCGCTGGTCTGCACCGTGATCCCTAGCGCGCCGTGAACCCGCCGTCGAGGAACAGGCAGCTGCCCACGGCGAACGAACTGTCGTCGCTGGCCAGGAACAGCGCACCCTGGGCGATCTCCCGCGGCTCGGCGACCCGGAGGATCGGCGCCCAGGACGCCTGCTCCGCGGCCGTCCGCTCGGGATCCATGCTGTTGTCCACCTCGGATTGCAGCAGCGGGGTACGGGTGATGCCCGGGCACAGCGAGTTGACCCTGATGTTGTGGCGGATCAGGTCGACCGCGATCGACTTGGTGAACATGATCACAGCGCCCTTGCTGGCGTTGTAGGCGGGGGACTCGGGCACTGCGACGACCCCCATCTCGGAGCCGAGCGTCACGATCTTCCCGCCGCCCTGCGCGATCATGTGCGGGACGGCGTTCTTCACCAGCGTGAACATGCCCTTGACGTTGGTGGCCAGCACCGCGTCCCACTCGTCCTCGGTGAGCAGCTCGATCGGCGCCACGCTGGGGATGCCGGCGTTGCAGACGAGCACGTCGATGGCCCCGTTCCGGCTGACCGTCTCGGACACCATCCGCTCGGCATCGGCCATCAGCCGGACGTCGCCGGCCACGCCACTGACCGAGCCCAACTCGGAGAGCTCCTTGACCGTCTCCTCCAGCAGGCCCGCATTGATGTCGCTGATCACGACGGCCGCGTCCTCCTCCAGGAAGAGCTGCGCGATCGCCTTGCCGATACCCGATGCCCCGCCGCTCACCAGCGCGCTACGGCCACTCAGCTTGCCCACGGTCTGCCTCTCCGCGCGTCCGCGCTTGCCATGCCGGCCCCGCGCCGCGATCCAGCGCAGCTCGCCAGCGCCGTGATCCCGCCTGTCCGGTTATGAACCCACATTCTTCTCAGTATGATAATAAATGGCTCTGCGCCCTGCCGCCCCGGTCTCACCCTCTTGCGCCCCAACGCTGGTCTCGCCTCTCTTGCGCTCCCACGCTGGTCTCGCCTCTCTTGCGCTCCCGGGCCGGTCCCCGCCCTCTTCGCTGTACCGCTAGACCGTTCAGCCCCGCCACCCCACCAGTCCCAGCCGGAATCGCTGGGACAGCCGGTGTTTCATGATCGGGGTAGATAGCGCGCAAATAGACCACGTCATCTACCCCAATGATGGAATCGAGCTCACCGGAGCCCCGTCGGTGCGCGCTTCGCGCTGCGACCGGCCGGGGTCGGGCGTGACATCGCTGTGGCGACCGCGGAGCAGTGCGGCTGAGTAGACTGGAGTTCCCAATCGATCGATAGGCCGGCTTCGGCGGAGACCCTGCTCTGGCTGGGTCCCGCTCTGGCTCAGCCCGGTGCGCGATGCAGTCGAGAACGCAGCGCACGGCGGTGAGCCCGGGTCGCCTTGACCCGGAACGGAGTGTCGTGCCCAGGCGACAACCACTCGACCGCGCTGCGCTCGCCAGCCAGCCGCCCGACGGTTCAGCCAAGCGATCGACCAAGCGCCGGATCGAAGACGCGGCCCTGCACTTGTTCGCAGCCCGGGGCTTTGAGGCCACGGGCATCCGCGACATCGCTGACGAGGCCGGCCTCTCGACCGCCGCGCTCTACCACTACATGGGGAGCAAGGACGAGCTCCTGATCGACTTCATGCTGGTCAGCATGACTCAGCTGACCCGGGTCGCGCAGGAGGCGCTGGCCGGAGCCGAAGGCCCGGCCGGCGAGCTGGCCTGCCTGGTGCGGGTGCACGTCGGCTTCCATGCGCTCGACTCGCAGCGGTCGCTGGTCGCCGACGATGAGCTCCGGGCACTGTCCGAGGAAGCGTTCGCGCGGGTGATCCGGCTCCGCGATAACTACGAGCAGCTGTGGGCGGACATCCTGGAGCGCGGTCAGCGCACCGGCGTGTTCCGGCTGGCCAACGCGCGGGTCACCCGGCTGGCACTGCTGGAGATGTGCAACGGCGTGGCGCGCTGGTTCTCCGACAAGGGGCCGCTCACCGCGGCCGAACTCGCCGATGCCTTCACCGATCTCGCGCTGGCCATGGTGAGCGCACACAGCAACCAGCGGCCGCTGCGCCGGGCGGACGTCACCTGCCCCCCGACCAGCGACATACTCGCCATCATCGAGCGCGAGCTGCGCGAATTCGGCGAGGCGTCCGCTTCCGGACCGGCCAAGCCTGCGTCCCAGGGCGCGGCCTGACCGCGCCGCAAGGCGGCCTGACCGCGCTGCCAGGCATTGTCTGAGCGCGCGTCCTGCTGTATCACTGGCCCCGTCAGCCCTCTTGGCCACGTCAGCCCCAGCGGTGCTGAGCGCCGGGTGGCGCCGTCCGCTGATGGGCCGCGCGGTCTGACGCCAATGGCTTGACGGGCCGGGCGGACCCATCGGCCGGCTGCGGACCGTTACGAGATCTGATCTTTTGGCCGGTTGGCTGCACCCATTGTGACCCGATCGATCGATCGGTAACATCGCGCTTAGCGACCGGCTCGACCCTGAGGGGAGTGCGAGCGATGTCATCACAACCACAGGGCGTCCAGGCGGCTCAGGACCCGGGAGCCGATTCCAGCCAGGGACTCGAGCGGCACGCGATCGGCCTGCCGGCGGTGGCCGCGCAGTCGGCGGCGCTGATCGCGCCCGCCGCGGGCTCGGTCGCGGGGCTGGCCTTCATCGCCGGCTACTCGGGGGCGGCGACGCCGCTGGCCTTCCTGATCGGCCTGGTCGTCTGCATCTGCATCGCGCTGGTCATCGGCGAGTACGCCAAGCGGCTGCCGAGCGCCGGCTCGTTCTACACGTACCTGACCCGCACCTTCGGCCCGAAGGCGGGCTTCGTGACCGGGGTGATGCTGTTCGGTGCGTATCTGCTGCTGTTCCCGTTCCAGCTCGACTTCTTCGGCAACTTCGTTTCGTCGCTGCTGGCCGCGTCCGGCGTGCATATCTCTTGGATGATCTTCGCCGTGGCGCTGATCGTGCTCAGCACCACCCTGGGCGTGCTCGGGGTCAAGCCGTCGCTGCGGACCGGGCTGATCGGGCTGGGCGTCGAGATGACGATCCTCACGGTGTTCTCCCTGGTGATCATCATCAAGGGCGGCGCGAGCGGCAACACGCTGGAGGTGTTCAACCCGGCCACCAGCCTGAAGGGCTCGGGCGGCCTGCTCACCGCGGTCGTCTACACGATTTTCGCGTTCGTCGGGTTCGAGTCGGCGACCACGCTGGGGGACGAGGCGCGCGAGCCGCGGCGGACGATCCCGCGGGCCGTCTTGCTGACCACACTGATCGTCGGCGTCTTCTACGTCCTGGTGTCCTACGCCGTCACCATCGGGTACGGGCGGTCGACATCCCAGGTCAACGGCCTCGTCTCGGCGGCCACGCCGTTCAACACACTGGCCGATCACTACGGCGACGGCGTGCTCAGCGTGTTCGTGAACCTCGCGGTGATCTCCAGCTTCACCGCGCTGAACATCGTCACCGTGATCGCGGTCAGCCGGATCTTCTGGAAGATGGGCAAGGACGGGCTCATGCCGCGGGTCTTCGGCCGGGTGAACCGCTGGCAGTCGCCGCACGTCGCGTGCCTGACCGCGGGGGGCCTGGCCCTGGTCGCCTCGCTCGCATTCGGTGAGGCGTACGGGCCGCTCGCGTTCGCCTCCTGGGTCTCCTACTTCGCGACGCTGTTCTTCATCGCGGCCTACCTGATGATCAGCGGCGGGCTGATCCGGTTCGTCTGGCGTGACTACCGCTCCGAGTTCAGCTGGATCCGCCACTTCGCGCTGCCCGTAATCTCGATCGTCGCGATGGTCTGGGTCCTGTACGGCAACGTGCACCCGTACCCGCCGTCCCCGCTGCGCTGGTTCATCTACGCGACGATCGGCGTGATCCTGGTCAGCGTGGGCGTGGCGTACTGGATCGGGAGCCGCAAGCCGGACGCGATGCTGCGGGCCGGCCGGCTGCTGGCCGACATCGAGATCGAGGAGGACGCCGCGCTGGGCGGTCCGGCCGCTCCGCAGCACCGGACGCCTGGTGATCCTGGGAGCGCCGTGGCGGGTGGTGCCTGATGGCCATCATCTTCGAGCGCCTCGGGCCGGTCGCGACCATCACCCTGAACCGCCCGGAGAAGATGAACGCGCTCGACCCGGTCACGTACGAGGAGATCACCCAGGCGTTCGCGGACATCGAGCGGGACCGGGACATCCTGGTCGCCATCATCACCGGCGCGGGCGACCGGGCCTTCACCGCGGGCGCCGACCTGAAGCTGATGCACACCGGCGACGGTGGAGGCGACGGCGGGGACAGCGGGGACAGCGGCACCGGCGAGGAGTGGGCGCCGTGGCGGCCGGACCGCTGGGACTTCGGCCTGACCACGTCCAAGCCGCTCATCGCGGCCGTCAACGGGTACGCCCTGGCCGGGGGCCTGGAGCTGGCGCTGATCTGCGACATCCGCATCGCCTCGCCGAACGCGATCTTCGGCACCCCGGAGGTGAAGTGGAACCTGCTGCACGGGTTCGGGGCCTACCGGCTGCCGCGCATCATCTCGCTGTCGCACGCCATGGAGATGCTGCTCACCGGCGAGTTCATCGACGCCGAGACCGCGCTGCGGATCGGCCTGATCAGCCGTATCGTTCCCGCGGACGAGCTCATGCCCGAGGCCGCGCGCATGGCCGGCCGGATCGCCGCGAACGGGCCGATGGCCGTGCGGATGACCAAGGAACTGGTCCTGAACGGCCTGACCGCATCCCCGGACGACCATTTCCGGCTGATGAAGGAGTACTACGCACGCGTAGACACCACCGCCGACCAGGCGGAGGGACTGCAGGCGTTCCGGGAGAAGCGGGCCCCGAACTACCAAGACAACACGTAACGGTCAGCGGCCGGCGGAACGCGACGAAGAAAGGCAGGACGGCAGCATGCGCATGTACGCCTTCCACTGTGGCGGAGAGAAGACGCTGCGTTCGATGTACGACCCGTTCGACCCCGACTGCGGCGGCCAGGTTCACCCGCCGTACTTCTTCTACCTGATCCGCCATCCCGACGGCGACGTGCTGTTCGACAACGGCGCGCACCCCGCGTTCATCACCGATCCGCGCAGCCGGCTCGGGGCCGCGGCGGACCTGTTCGACATCGTGATGGCCCCGGGCGACGACGTGGTGTCCCGGCTGGGCTCGCTCGGCGTCGAGGCCGAGGGCATCGGCCACGTGGTCCAGTCGCACCTGCACTACGACCACTCCGGCGGCCTGGAATTCCTCACCGGTGCCCAGGTCTACGTGCAGAAGGAAGAGCTGCCGTTCGCGTACTGGCCGCCGGTCTACCAGCGCGACGTCTACGTCCGGGACGACTTCGACTCGGTCAAGAACTGGAAGGAGCTCCGGGGCGAGCACGACATCTTCAACGACGGCCGGCTGGTTATCTTCCCCACGCCCGGCCACACTCCCGGGCACCAGTCGCTGCTGGTGAAGCTGGATAACCAGGCCTACATCCTGGCCGGGGACGCCGTGTACGACAAGGAGAAGATGCAGGCCAGATGCCTGCCCGGGCTGCTCTGGAGCCCGGACGCGCTGGTCGAGAGCTGGGAAAAGATCGAGGAGATGCAGCGCCGGCACGACGCGGCGCTCATCGTGACGCACGACATCCACTGGCAAGAGACCATCAAGCTCGCGCCGGAGGAGTGGTACGAATGACCGGTCCGGCGGCCGGCCAGGCCCGTGCCCGGCCTGACTCCGGCGTCGGCGCCGAGGAGCAGGAGTACGGCGACGTGCTCGACCTGGTCCGCTCCGCCTGCCTGCGCTCCCCGGACCTGCCCGCGCTGATCTTTGAGGACGGCGTGGTGGTCACGCGGAGCCAGCTCTGGGAGGAGGCGCGCTCGTTCGCCAGCTACCTGGCCGAGCGGGTGGCGCCCGGCGACCGGGTCGCGATCGTCATGAACACCCGCGCCGAATTCATGATCACCTGGCTCGCCGTGATCATGTGCCGCGCGGTGCTGGTCGGGCTCAACCCCGCGGCCCGCAGCCACGACGCCGGTCACATCCTGCGGGACTCCGCGGCCCGGATCGCCGTGGTCGGGCCCGAGCAGGAGCAGCTCCTCCGCGACCTGCAGCCCGACTGCCCCGGCCTGCGGGAGATCGTCGTGTGCGCCGAGGCGGAGCCCTCGGGCCTGGCCGCCTACCGCGAGACCCCGGCCGCGGACCAGGCGCCGGGCCGTCCGCCGGAGGCCGCCCAGGACGCGACGAACGTCTACTACACCTCGGGCACCACCGGCCCGCCCAAGGGCTGCATCGTCGATCACGAGTACTGGACCCGCTTCGCCGCGCTGATCGCGAGTATGTACGGCATCGGCTCCGGCGACCGGATGCTCTGCTGCCTGCAGTTCTTTTACAACGACCCGCCGTGGCAGCTGCTGGTGGCGCTGCAGGCTGAGACCTCGCTGGTCGTCATGCGCCGGTTCAGCGTCTCGCGGTACTGGCCGGTTGTCCGCGACCACAACGTCACCGTGCTGTTCGGCATCGCCTCCATCGCCAGCCTGCTGCTGAAGGCGCCCCCCAGCGACCTGGACCGCCGGCACCAGGTCCGGCTCGCCATCCATGTCGGGATCCCGGCACCGCTGCACGCCGAACTGGTCGAGCGCTGGGGCGTGCCCTGGGTCGAGGCGTACGGGCTGACCGAGACCGGGGTGATCGTCGGCACCCCCGTCGACCGGGCCGGCGAGATGGTCGGCTCCGGGTCGATCGGCCTGCCCTGCCCAGGGGCCGACGTCAGGATCCTGGACGCCGACGGCGCCGAGGTCCGTGCGGACCAGCCCGGCGAGATCGCGGTCCGGGCCCCCGGCCTGATGCGCGGCTACCTCAACCGGCCCGACGCCACCGAGGACGCCTTCCGCGGCAACTGGCTGCACACCGGTGACCTGGGCAGGCAGGACGAGAACGGCTGGCTCTACTTCCTCGGCCGGATGAAGGACATCATCCGGCGGTCGGGCGAGAACATCGCCGCCGCCGAGGTCGAGAACGTGCTGCGCTCCCACCCCAAGGTGCTCGAGGTCGCGGCCGTGCCTGCGCCGGACGAGCTGCGCGGCGAGGAAGTCAAGGTGCACGTGCTGCTCACCGCCGGCGAGACGCCGGAGTCCGTGCCCCCTGATGAACTGATCCAGTTCGGCGAGGCCCGGCTGGCCCGCTACAAGGTGCCGCGCTACATCGAATTCCGGACCGCCGACTTCGAGCGCACCCCGTCGATGCGCGTGAAAAAGGACGGCCTGGACCGATCCGCCGGGGATTCGGGCCGGGTATGGGATCGCGTGAGGGGCCTTGGGTGGTAGCCGGCCGGATCAGCGTGGTCCACGACCGGGAAAGCGGGAAAGGGAGGCGCGATGCCAGAGGTGATCGATTTCAGGGTCCGGCTGCCGCTCGAGCTACGGCCATCCGCCGAATTGCCGTTGGATTACCTGGAGCAGTACGACCGGGTGCTCGACCTGTCGGCGAACCGGCATCGCACGCTCGCCGACCTGGTGGCCGACATGGACGCGAGCGGCGTCACGCACGCCGTCGTGCACGCCGAGTACGAGTACGGCGACGTGGCCGACGAACTCAACGAGGCGGTGGCCAAGCTGGTCTCCGACGATCCTGGGCGTTTCTCCGGCTATGGCACGATCACCATGAGCCCGGTGAAAATCCCGCGGGCGCTCGCCCAGGTCCAGCGGGTCGCCGAGCTGGGCCTGGTCGGCCTCAGCCTGCAGCCGTCGTTCTTCGGACTGGCCATCGACGACCGCGTGTTGTATCCCGTCTACGCCAAGGCGTACGAGCTGGGCCTGCACGTGGCCCTGCACACCGGGATCAACTACTCGGTCACTTACCCGATCCGCAACGACCAGCCGATCCAGGTGGATCAGGTCGCGTGCGACTTTCCTGACCTGGTGCTCATCGCCTGCCACGCCGGCTGGCCCTGGGTGGCCGAGATGGTTGCGGTGCTGCGCAAGCACCCGAACGTATACGCCGAGTTCGGTGGGCTGGCTCCTCGCTACGTCTGCGAGCAGGGCACCGGCTGGGAGGTGATGTTCCGGTTCATGAACAGCCTGCTCAGCAAGCAGGTGCTGCACGGGACCGACTGGCCGGTCTTCTCGATGGAGCGTGCCCTGGCCGAATGGCGCAGCGGTGGCCTGCGCGAGCAGGTGGTCGAGGCCATCACCGGCGGGAACGCGGCACGGCTGCTGGGCCGGTCCGGCGTATAGCCGACCCGGCCCGCCAGTCCTAGGCTGCCTCGCGCCAGAGCGACACCAACGGTGTGTCCAGCAGGTCTGGCCGGCGCAGGTACTCGATTCTGAGCTGAACCGATTCGCGCGCATCTCGCGTGAGCTGGTAGCACTCGGCCGCGGAACGGCAACGCTCGGGCGCGAACTGCCTGGCCATGGTCACGACCGTATCCGCCAGGCCACTGAGCTCGCGGGCGTCCGCGGGATCGAGCGGCCAGGCTGGGCGGCTGGAAACCGCGCCTACGCTGGCCACCTGATCGTGCAGCCAGTCCCAGGGGCTGGCAGCCAGCGCGGCGTCCCAGACCCTGGGGCACGGCTCGTCGCCGGAGAATTCCGGGTGGAAGTGAGCCACGCCTTAGCTGCCAGGCTCGTCGGTCAGGCGGTCGAACAGATCGGCCCGGAACAGGGGGCGGTCGGCCGTAATGAGCTGCGCCGCCGACTCGCTGCCACGGCGCGGCTGCGGCATCAGCTCGCGCAACTCGATGCGGGAGCCGTGCTCCATCGAAGCGTCGTCCAAGTCGATCTCGAACCAGTGCCGCACGATGACAGCACAACGGGAAAGAGCGAGGATCTGCTGCACGGTTCCTCCGAAACTCAGCACCTGATCAAGAGTCAGCCATCGTTGCAGAATGATACTGGTTACGCCCTCTTCGGTTCTTTCGCCGTTTTCGGCTGGATCGCCATGGGGTGGCCGCCAGCTCACCGCGATCAGCGCGATCGTGCTGACGACAGGCAGCACCAATTGGCTGAACCAGCGGCGGCCAGGATGAGGGCGGCTGTAGACGTGCCGCATCACCCCAATGTTGCCCAGCGAGTACACGATCACCATCAGCACAGTTAGCGAGAGACCGAAGAAGAACTCGTCCTCCGGGCCGATCTACGCACCGACCCTGAGGCCAACCGCTAGCGTCAGGGCGATCTGCAGCATGACAGCATTCGTCGGCGTCTTGAACCTCGGGTGCAGGCGGGCGAAGAGCGACGGGATTGAACCCGGCCGATGCTATCTCGGCGCCTCGTGCGCTGGCGGGCCCCAGATGCGTGAAGTCAGTGCGCAGCGAGTTCGGCGGCCCAGTCGGCCGACGGGGGCGCGCCCGGTTAGGTGCGTTATGACGGTTGCGTGCGTGGCGTCGGCGGCTGCCTGCTGGCTAAGCTGGCCAGCAGCGGTGTCCTGCGTGCTGGCGAGCCGGTCCTGGAGGCGTCGATGGAGATGGCCGGGAAGCCTGACGTCGGCGCCATGAAGACTACGTAGTCCCGGGCCGATGGGCGGCGGTTCCCAGCTACGAGGTCGCGCAGGCGGCCTGACGGGCCGCCGCGGCGAATGCGGCGTTCTTGATCAGCTCGTCGGCGCGGTGCAGGCAGGCGCGCCTCGGGTGCTGGTGGTGCGCGGTGAGCCGGGGGTGGGCAAGTCCGCGCTGCTTAGTTACCTCGCCGGGCACGCGCCGGGCTGCCGGGTGGTCCGCGCGGCGGGGGTGGAGTCGGAGATGGAGCTGGCGTTCGCGGGGTTGCATCAGCTGCTGGCGCCAGTGCTGGACCGGGTGGATCGGCTGCCAGGTCCGCAGCGCGATGCGCTGCGGACCGCGTTCGGCCTCAGCGCCGGCCCGGTCCCGGACCGGTTCCTGGTGGGCCTGGCCGTGCTGGGGCTGGTCTCGGAGGTGGCTGCCGAGCGGCCGCTGATCTGCGTGGTCGATGACGAGCAGTGGCTGGACCGGGCCTCGGTGCAGGCGCTGGGGTTCGCGGCGCGGCGGCTGGCAGCCGACCCGGTGGGGCTGGTCTTCGCGGCCCGGGTGGCAGGGACGGAGCTGACAGGGCTGCCGGAGCTGACGGTGGAAGGCCTGCAAGAAAACGACGCGCGGGCGCTGCTGGACTCGGTCCTGACCGGGCCGGTGGACGCGCGGGTCCGGGACCAGATCGTGGCCGAGACACGGGGGAACCCTCTGGCCCTGCTGGAGTTGCCGCGCGGACTGGGACCGGCGGAGCTAGCGGGCGGGTTCGGGCTGCCCGCCACGGTATCGCTGCCAGGACGGATCGAGGAGAGCTTCCGGCGGCAGCTGAATGGTCTTCCGGAGCAGACGCAGCGGCTTCTGGCACTGGCGGCGGCGGATCCGTCTGGTGACCCGTCGCTGGTATGGCGGGCCGCCGGGCTGCTGGGGATCACGGTCGGGGCCGGGGCGCCGGCGGTGGGGGCGGGTCTGGTGGAGTTCGGCGCGCGGGTACGGTTCTGCCATCCGCTGTTGCGGTCGGCAGCCTACCGGTCGGCCCCGGTTCACCAGATGCAGGAGACCCACGCGGCGCTGGCCGAGGCGACCGACTCGGCGGCTGATCCAGATCGGCGGGCCTGGCACCGGGCGCAGGCTGCGGCGGGCCCGGATGAGGACGTGGCGGCGGAGCTGGAACGCTCGGCCGGGCGGGCGCAGGCGCGCGGGGGGCTGGTCGCGGCGGCCGCGTTCTTGGAGCGGGCGGCCCTGCTCACCCCCGAGCCCGGCCGCCGGGCGGAGCGGCTGCTGGCCGCGGCCCGGGCCAAACGCGAGGCCGGGGAGCTGGATGCGGCGCTGGGGCTGCTGGTTGCGGCCGAGCCCGGGCCGCTGGACGCGCTGCAGACCGCTAGGGTGCGACATCTGCGCGGGCAGATCGCCTCTGACCAGGGTCACGGCACCGATGCCGCCCGGATGCTCGTGCACGCGGCCTGGCTGCTTGAGCCACTCGACGTCGCCCTGGCCCGCGAGACGTACCTGGAGGCGCTCGCGGCCGCAATGTTTGCCGGTGACCTGGGCCGGCCCGGTGGTGTGCGGGAGGCAGCCAAGGCCGCACGTGCCGCACCGCCTAGTCCCGGCCCTCCGCGCGCGGTGGATGTCGTGCTCGATGCGTTCGCGCTGCGGGTTACCCAGGGGCCCGCAGCGTCCACGGCTGCGCTGAAACGGGCTCTGGAGCTGCTTCTTACCCTGGACGCCGACATCGGCGACGCGCGCCGCTGGCTCTGGCTCGCCAGCGGAAGAGCAAGCACCATCACCTTGGCCCTGGAGCTGTGGGATTTCGAGTCCTGGTATGCCCTGGCTGCTTTGCAGGTTCAGGTCGCCCGTGAAGCCGGTGCCCTCGTTCAGTTGCAGTTCGCCATCAGCAACCTCGGCGTGCACCAGCTGCTCGCCGGCGAGCTGAGCACGGCGGAGCGGCTGATTGAAGAAGACGGCCTGATCGCAGAGGCGACCGGCAACCCGCCGATTGGGTATGCCGCGATGCTGCTCGCGGCTTGGCAGGGCCTGGAGCAGGAAGCCTCCGGGCTGATCCGGGCCACCGTCCAGATAGCGACCGAAGGCGGTGCGGGGGTGCTGGCTGGCTTGGCGGATTGGGCGAGCGCGGTGCTGGACAACGGCCTGGGCCGGTACGACGCCGCGAGGGACGCGGCCCAGCGGGCCTTCGGTCGCGACCAGCTGGGGCTTGGCCCCCTGGTCGTACCTGAGCTGGCCGAGGCGGCGGCCAGGACCGGCGACGTCGCGGCAGTGCAGGCCGCGCTGGATTGGCTGTCCGAGCGCACCCTGGTGACTCCCACCGAGTGGGTGCTAGGGATCGAGGCCCGGCTCCGGGCCCTGCTGGGGGACGGCCAGGTGGCCGACGGGTTCTACCGGGATTCGATCGAGAGGCTGGGCCGGACGGGGGTCCGCTCCCAGCTGGCCCGGTCGCACCTGCTATACGGCGAGTGGCTGCGCCGCCAGCGGCGCCGTGCCGAGGCGCGGGAGCAGCTGCGTACCGCCCACCGGATGCTGGAGGAGATGGGTATGCAGGGGTTCGCCGAACGGGCCCACCGCGAGCTGCGGGCCACCGGCGAGACCACCCGCGAGCGCGCCGCCCGTACCGCCGGGGCCGGTGCGGCGCTGACCGCCCAGGAGGCCCAGGTGGCGAGGCTGGCCCGGGAAGGGCTGTCCAACCCGGAGATCGGCGCACGGCTGTTCATCAGCCCGCGCACCGCCCAGTACCACCTCAGCAACGTATTCACCAAGCTCGGCATCAGCTCCCGCAGCCAGCTCGACCGGGTCCTGCTCAGCTCAGATACCGCCGGGCCGGGCTAGCCCCTCCGCCACCCTGATCTGGGCTCAGCCCCGGAAGCGCGACCCGCAGCGGCTTTGGATCTCCACCGCCGGCGCTCTGACCGGCGGTTGCCGGTCGCCTCCAACGATCAGGCGATCTTCCTCGCTCAGCCGCTCCGTGCCCAGCTCGCCGGCTAGCAGCTGATAAAGCCGCAGCGGTGCAGGACGCCCTCCTGCGCAAACAGCGCGAGGGTGGGGGCCTTGACCGGCGCATTGCCGAGTGCCGCGTCAATCGCGGCCAGCACGTCGCCTGTGAGTTCCACCCCCGACGCCTGGGCATTGGCGTGCACCTGCTCGGGGCGTGACGCTCCGGTGATTGCCGAGGCCACCTCGCCGCGGCGCAGCACCCACGCCAGTGCCAGGGTCGGCAGGCTCAGGTCGGCGCTGCGGGCCACCGGGACGAGCCGTTGCACGGCCTCCAGGGCCTCGTCGTTGTAGACGATGTGCTGGGCGAAGTTCATCGCATCGCTTGCGAAGCGGCTGTCAGTGGGGAGCGGCTGCCCAGGCTTGTACTTGCCGGTAAGCACACCCTGCGCCAGCGGAGACCAGACGATCTGCGAGATGCCGTTGGCCGAGCACAGCGGGAACACCTCGGCCTCGGGAGCCTGCCACAGCATGGAGTACTGGGGCTGGGAAGAGACGAACAGGGCGGGCCCGGCGATATCGATGGCCGCCTGAATCTGCTGGGGAGTCCATTCGCTGAAGCCGAGGTAGCGGGCCTTGCCTTGCTGCACGACCTGCTGGAACCCCTCGATCGTGTCATCGATCGGCACGGTCACGTCGAAGCGGTGGGCCTGGTAAAGATCGACATAATTGGCCAGGACGTACGAGTCACGAGGGTGCTTGGACAGGATGTCGCCCCACGCGGACTCGGCCGCGCCCTGGCCGTAGACGTTGGCGGTGTCGGAGAAGTTGATGCCCACATCAAACGCCGCTTCGGTGCAGGCTCGCGTCTGCTCGGCCGACACGCCCCCGGCGAAGGTAAGCCAGGAGCCGAGGGAGAGCTCGGACACCTCTAGGTCCGAGCATCCAAGCTTGCGATACCGCATGACAGTTGTCCTCCGTGGTTGTCGTGATCAGCTGCAATTGTCGGCTGGGCAGGGCTGCGCCCGCTTCCGCCAGTGCACAGGGCGACTGGCTAGGATTCCCCCGGCTGCCGGTCATCGCGGGCACGCGCTAATGCTTGTGACGGCTGCACGCGTAGCGCCGGCGGCTTCCTGCTGGCTAGGCTGGTCAGCGGCTATTCCAGCGCGCTGATCGAGCGGGTCTTGGAGGCATCAATCAAGATGACCAGGAACCTCGCGCTGGGTCGGCAGCCAGGTCACGTCAAATGCTGGTGCCGCTGTGCGCTATCGGTTCGCTGGCCCGCCGCAGGGTCTTCCCCGCGCTTTGGCTGGGCGGCGAGGGCTTGGTGTTACTGCGCTCTCTTGTCGGCTGGGCGGCATTGCCGATGCCGGCGTGATGGATGCTGGCTAGTACCAGGCCGATGGGCGGAGATTCGCGGCGGAGGGGTCGCGTGAGCGGGCTGACGGACCGGCGCGGTGAGCGCGGCGTGCTGGATCAGTTGGTTGATGCGGTGCGGGCGGGCGGCAGCCGGGTGCTGGTAGTGCGCGGTGAGCTGGGCGTGGGCAAGTCCGCGCTGCTGGACTACCTGGCCGGGCAGGCGTCGGGGTGCCGGGTGGTGCGGGCGGCGGGGGTGGAGTCGGAGATGGAGCTGGCGTTCGCCGGGTTGCATCAGCTGCTGGCGCCGATGCTGGATCGAGTGGAGCGGCTGCCGGGCCCGCAGCGGGAGGCCCTGCGGACGGCGTTCGGGCTCAGCACCGGCCCGGCGCCAGACCGGTTTCTGGTGGGCCTGGCGGTGCTGGGACTGGTGTCGGAGGTGGCCGGCGAGCGGCCGCTGATCTGTGTGGTGGATGACGAGCAGTGGCTGGACCGGGCCTCGGTGCAGACGCTGGGGTTCGTGGCGCGGCGGCTGGCGGCCGAGCCGGTGGGGCTCGTGTTCGCCGTCCGGGTGGCAGGGACCGAGCTGACTGGTCTGCCGGAGCTGGTGGTGGAGGGGCTGCGGGAAGAGGACGCGCGGGCGCTGCTGGAGTCCGCGCTGGCCGGGCCGGTGGATGCGCGCGTCCGGGACCTGATTGTGGCCGAGACGCGGGGTAACCCGCTGGCGTTGCTGGAGTTGCCGCGCGGGCTGGCGCCGGCAGAGCTGGCGGGCGGGTTCGGGCTGCCTGCCGCGGTGTCGTTGCCGGGCCGGATCGAGGAGAGCTTCCGGCGGCAGCTGGATGGTCTTCCGGAGCAGACACGGCGGCTTCTGGCGGTGGCGGCGGCGGATCCGTTGGGTGATCCCCTCCTGGTGTGGCGGGCCGCGGGGCGGCTGGGGATCCCGGTTGCGGCGGGGGCGCCGGCGGTGAGAGCGGGTCTGGTGGAGTTCGGCGGGCGGGTGCGGTTCCGGCATCCGCTTGCGCGGTCGGAGGCCTACGGGTCGGCATCAATGAGGGAGAGGCAGAAGGTACACGGGGCGCTGGCGGAGGCGACCGATCCGGTCGCTGATCCGGATCGGCGGGCCTGGCACCGGGCCCAGGCCGCGCCGGGGCCAGATGAGGACGTCGCGGCGGAGCTGGAGCGGTCTGCAGGCCGGGCGGAGGACCGCGGGGGGCTTGCCGCGGCGGCCGCGTTCTTGGAGCGGGCGGCGCTGCTGACCCCCGAGCCCGGCCGCCGGGTGCAGCGGCTGCTGGCCGCGGCCCGGGCCAAACGCGAGGCCGGGGAGCCGGATGCGGCGCTGGGGCTGCTGGTCGCGGCCGAGGCCGGACCGCTGGACCCGCACCAGGCCGCGGAGATGGAGAGCTTGCGCGGCCAGATCGCCTCTGACCAATACCGCGGCAGCGACGCGGCCCGGCTGCTGCTGCGCGCGGCCCGGCTGCTTGAGCCACTCGATGCCGGCCTGGCCCGCGAGATGCACCTGGATGCGCTCGGAGCCGCGTTGGTGGCCGGCGATTTGGAGCGGCCGGGCGGCGTGCGGGAGGCGGCCCAGGCCGCCCGGGCCGCGCCACCCAGTCCCGACCCGCCGCGCGCGGTCGACGTCGTGCTCGACGCGCTCGCGCTGCGGCTGACGGAGGGGCACGCAGCGGCTGCGGCGGCGCTGACCCGGGCACTGGAACTGCTTGTATCCCTGGACCCCGGCACCGGAGAAGCCCGCCGCTGGCTCTGGCTGGTCGGCGGGAGAACCAGCCGCATCATCGCTATGGAGTTGTGGGACTTCGAGTCCGGGTATGCGCTGGCCGCCCGCCAGGTTCAGGTCGCCCGCGAGGCGGGCGCCCTCGTCCACTTGCAGATCGCGCTGAACTTTCTCGGCCTGCTCCACCTGCTCACCGGCGAGCTGAGCGTGGCGGAGCGGCTGATCGAAGAAGATCGCCTGATCGCGGAGGTGACCGGCAACCCGCCGGTCGGATATGCCGCGATGATGCTCGCCGCCTGGCAGGGCCGGGAACAGGAGGCCTCCGAACTGATCCAGGCCACCATTCAGGAGGCGACCCCACGCGGTACGGGCATCCTGGCCAGCTCGGCAGCGTACGCGAGCGCCGTACTGCACAACGGGCTGGGCCGCTACGAGGCCGCGCGGGATGCTGCCCGGCAGCTCTTCGAGCGCGACGATGTGATATTCGGCTACCTGGTCGTAGCCGAATTGGCCGAGGCGGCCGCCAGGACCGGTGAGGTGGCGCAGGTTCAGGCGGCGCTGGACTGGCTGTCCGAGCGCACCCGGGTGACCCCGACCGCGTGGGTGCTGGGCATCGAGGCCCGCATCCGCGCTCTGCTCACCGACGGCCCGGCCGCCGACGGCTTCTACCAGGAGTCGGTCGAGCGGCTGGGCCGGACCCGGGTCCGCGCCGAGCTGGCCCGGTCGCACTTGCTGTACGGGGAGTGGCTGCGCCGCGAGCGGCGCCGCGCCGAGGCGCGGGAGCAGCTGCGCACCGCCCACCGGATGCTGGAGGAAATGGGCATGGAGGCGTTCGCCGAGCGGGCCCGCCGTGAGCTGCGAGCTACCGGGGAGACCGCCCGCACGCGCACCGTCCCGGCCGCCCGCGCCGCCGGGGCCGGTGCGGCGCTGACCCCGCAGGAGGCCCAGGTGGCGCGGCTTGCCCGGGAGGGCCTGTCTAACCCGGGGATCGGCGCCCGGCTGTTCATCAGCCCGCGCACCGCCCAGTACCACCTCAGCAACGTCTTCACCAAGCTCGGCATCACCTCCCGCAGCCAGCTCGACCGCGTGCTGCCCGCCGACCGGGATACTGCCGGGCAGCGCTAGCCCCTCCGCCACCCTGGTCCAGGCCCAGCCCCCGCCGGGCCAAACCCTGGCCAGTTGCGCTGTGCACTGGCGGAAGCGGGCGCGGCCCTGCCCGGCTGACAATCGCAGGGACGCAATCACCCTGATCAAGGCGATCTGGAGACGAAGGAGCGCACCCGGCGGGCGGTCGGTTTAGCCGGGAAAGAGCCAGGGGTCCGGAGATGGAATCCCCTCGAGAAGGGAGGCACGCCAGTGAAGGCAGTGCGGTTCGATGAGTACGGCGGGATCGACGTTCTGAAGGTCGTGGACGTGCCGCGCCCGGTGCCGGGGACGGCGCAGGTCCTGGTCCAGGTCAAGGCGGCGGGGATCAACCCGGGTGAGGCAAAGATCCGCGTGGGCCTGGAGGACTCCAGCTGGCCCGCGACGTTCCCGTCCGGCGAGGGCAGCGACCTGGCCGGGATCGTGGCCGAGACCGGCCCGGGCGTGACCAGCTTCTCGGCCGGCGACGAGGTCATCGGCTGGACCGACAACCGGGCCAGCCAGGCCGAGTACGTGGTGGTCGAGGAGCAGCACCTGACCGCCAAGTCGGCCGGCGTGCCGTGGGAGGAGGCCGGGGCGCTGTTCGTGGCCGGGACCACCGCGTACGCCGCGGTCCGGGCGGTCGGCCTGACCGGGGGCGACACGGTGGCGGTCTCCGGAGCGGCGGGCGGGGTCGGCTCGATCGCGGTCCAGCTGGCCCGGCAGGCCGGTGCCACCGTGATCGGGCTGGCCAGCGAGGCTCACCACCCGTGGCTGGCCGGGCACGGTGTCATCCCGGTGAGCTACGGCGACGGGATGGCGGACCGGATCCGGCAGGCGGCTAGCAAGGTGGACGCGTTCATCGACACGTTCGGGCCGGGCTACGTGCAGCTGGCCCTCGAACTCGGCGTGGAGCCGTCCCGCATCGACACGATCGTCGACTTCGAGGCCGTCGCACGGTACGGGGTCAGCGCCGAGGGCAACGCGGCCGCGTCCACCGCGAGCGTGCTCGCCGAACTCGCGGGCCTGATCGCGGCCGGCGAGCTGGAGCTGCCCATCGCGGCGACGTTCCCGCTCGACCGGGTCCAGGACGCCTACCGGCAACTCGCGGAGGGCCACGTTCTCGGCAAGATCGTCTTGCTGCCTTAGGCGACGGCGTGAGCATACGCCACCGCAGCACCGATGCGCGCCACGCTCGGCTGGCGGCCACCCTAGCTGCGTGGGAGATGCCCCGCATCGGCCCGCGTAGCCCCGGCTCGCCCGGATGTCACATCTGTTCAGAGAGGAAACATCGATGCCGCAAACGTCCGCCAGTCCGCTGCATGACCCCGCCGTGCACGCCGTCATCGAACGCGCCAGGACAGGCCGCGGCGCCTTCCCGGTCGCACCCGAGCAAGGCGACCTCATGTACTTGATCTGCCGCGCGACCGGCGCAACCCGCGTCGCGGAATTCGCCACGTCGCTCGGCGTGTCCACCCTCTACCTGACCGCCGCGGTACGCGACAACGGCGGCGGGATCGTCATCGGCTCGGAGATCGTGGCCGCCAAGGCCGAGCAGGCCCGCGCCAACCTGAACGAGGCAGGCCTGGCCGAGTTCGCCGAGATCCGGATCGGAGACGCGCGGCAGACCTTCGCCGACCTCGGCGGCCCGATCGATTTCCTGCTCGTGGACGGCTGGCCGACAGACCGTGGGCCCACCCTCGCCCGGTCTGTCATCGAGCTCACCGCCCCACAGCTTCGTCCCGGCGCGATCGTCGTCAACGACAACGGCGAGGAAGACTACATTGCCTACGTCCGCAACCCAGCCAACGGCTTCCTCAGCATGGCTTTGCCCCTCAAGGGCAGCACGGAGCTATCGATCCGCCGGTGAGGCGCTGCCATGCCCAGTGCAGGCCAACCCGCCGACGCGAGTCCGGCCAGCAGCGGTTCCCGCGTGCTGATGAGCCGCTTTCGGAGGCGTCGATCATGATGGCCGGAGAACTCGCGGCGGGTCGGGAGTCATGTCACGGCCTCGCCGGTGCGGGCGCTGTGAGGCCACACGCTCTCCCGCTCACACCTTTGCCGTCGCGGCGGGGCCCAACGGCCATACCACTGAGCCAGCCACCTTGGAGGTACTGGAGTTCGGTCGCCGCTAGTCCTGGGTGCTTTCGCAGAGGAACTTCAGGCTGATGTTCCACAGCTCGTGACCGCGGTGCATGTGGCCGGGATTGGAGCCGGCGAGTTTCTTTGGGTTGAGGCCGGTGCCTGTCTCTTCCATTACCACGTAGGTGATTCCCTCGTCGCGCGGCTCGAGCAGCCAGGTGTGGTAGGCCAGCCACTGGTCTGTCTCGCCGTACCAGCCGATGCGGGTCGCGGGCTCGAATTCGCGGACGGTGCTGTGGATGTGCGCGCCGAAGGTGATCCAGTCGAATGTGACGCCGTCGGCGAGAAGCCTGCTGGGGGTGTTGACCGTGACGTTGCGGGCGTTGGAGTACCAGTCTGGCCAGGCGGTGGCGTGGATGAGGTGCTCCCAGATCTTTTCCGGGGGCGCCGCGATCACGATGTCGTTGTGTGCGAAAAGGTCGGCGTGCTCGGGCACGATGTCTTCTGGCCAGTGGATGTGCGCCGAGCGGCGCTGGATGTCCGCAATGATGATCGACATGAATGTGTCCTCCGTCAGGTTCTCGGGAAGGATGTGCTCAGCCAGGTGGTCACGGCGTCGCTCCTTCTGATCGGTAGTCGCTCTGGTTCGGTGCCTGCATCCCTGCCATCGTCATGCCGGGAGGGCGCCGCTCGCATCCGCCAGCGCACAGGGCAACTGGCCAGGACTAGCCAGTGATAGCTGGCCCGGACCAGGCTGGCGGCAGGGCCGGTGCGGCCCGGCGGTATCCCGCGGGCAGGACCAGCCGAGCTGGCTGCGGGAGCCAGCAGGGCTACCACAGCTGATTCTCCCCCAGGTCACCGCGCAGTTCTCGCTGACCGGGTGGGGCTGGCACCATGAGGCCGGCCTCCACGTTCTGCGCCTGATCCTGTCCGGGGCCCTCGATATGTACCCCGGCCTGCACTGGGGCGAAATGGTCCCCTTCTTCCCGCAGCGCCTCGACGACATGCTGCCGCCAATATCACCGGCCTGTCACAGACCATCACCGAGACCGGTCTGCTCACCTCGCCCGAGCAGGTCCGTTGTCTCGGATGGTCCGTGGTGCTCCCTCAACGGCCGTTCTGGGCACCTCGCGTCCCGGCCAGGCCGGAGCCTGCCTACTACTGGCCAGATGCGCTGGCCAGTCGCAGATTCGGGGATGGCGCTCAGGTAGGACGATGTCGGCATAGAGCTGCCGGGAACCAGAACACAGAGAGGCAGGGCTTCGATGTTCGTCGTTACCGCGAGGCTGGCCGCCGTTGCGATCGGCCCAGCTGCCGGGGGATGAGATTATGCGCGCGCGTGAGGCGGCACAACAGACAGCATGCGAGCGGCTGCCGTACGCCCAGCGCGGAGCGAGTGGCGCGGGGCCGGGCGTCGAGGCGACGGATCCGCCTCGCTGGAGCGGCGAGCCGATCGCCTCCGAGATGAGCCTGTGCCGCTCTCGCAGTGGGCTGGGGCTGGTCGCCGGTGTTAACGGCGCGGCCGGCGGAAGGTCTCGGCTCCTGGAGCGCAACCCGCGGGGGATACCGGCTGGGCCAGGGCCCGCCCGCCACGGTTCCGTGTCCAGGGCCCGTCTGCTGTGGGCGGCGGCGGCCTTGCTTCTGGAGGTGATCGCGACCGACACACCCGGCGATCCGGATGCCTCCATGCTCCCCCCGGAGCACGGCCTCGGGCTGGCTGAGCTCGATCGCGTGCTGTTCCCGGCCCTGGCCCGGGTGACGCTGGGGCTACCCGAGTGCTGTACCAGCCATGGCCCTGCAGGAGCGGCCCTCGCCTCTGCGGTCACGAGCCTGTCCGGCCACGCGAGCGGCTCGCCGCCACCCGGCGAACAGGCATGGCCGGTCGAGCCGCTCACTAACAGCGAGACCCGCGTGCTGCATTACCTGCCGACCTACATGGCCGTGCCGCAGATCGCCGCCGCGCTCTACCTGTCGGCGAACACGGTCAAGACGCACGTCCGGCATCTGTACCGCAAGCTTGGCGTGCACAGCCGCCGGGAGGCCGTGCAGCGCGCCCGGGCCCTCGGTCTGCTCGCTGCGAAGGCGAGCCACCCGACCAGAGGTCAGCCCTGGAGCACGGGAACGGAGGAATGGATCATGTCATACGGGCACGCTGAACGTAACCTCGCCATGCTGCGCCAGCTCGAAGCCGAGACCCGGGAGCTGCTGGCGAGCCTGGACCAGCTGGATCCCGACCGATCAGCCTGGCTGCAGGAGGTCACCAGCAGCTTCGCGACCCCGGACTTGGCGACCGCTTCCCAGGGATCCGGCGTCTGCGAGATTGACGGGTAAGACTAGCGATCCCGTAGCCCTTCGGCCTACGAACGTACAGACTCAGCCGCACGGGAGAAGACGCTCCGGCGAGGCCTGCTGCCCGGCTCGGCCCGTGCCCAGGGCTGGTCACGCCGTGTCCTGGCGTCCGCTCAGACCCTCAGCCAGATGAGTTCGCTGTGAAAGGTCCGGCCGTCCGCCGATGTTCGGTCGGAAGCGATGATGCTCAGCCGTCCGGCCTCGATGGTGACACGCCGGACTTGGTCGTGGCCTTGCCAGTTCGGGAACAGCGAGACGTCGACGTGATGGGTGACGGTCCCGTTGCCGGCATCGACACTGAACGGCCCGGCGTAGGCGATGAAGTGCCTGGCCATTTTTTCGTAGTCGTCGCGGGTGCCGCTTTGCGGGTCACCGGCCGGGACCGGTGGCCGTGCTGGGTCCCCGAGTGTCGCTGACACGATGCCGGCGGGGTTGTAGCAGAGATAACCCTCGGGGTTGGGTCCGAACTCGTCGCGGCGCTCGCCGTCGTCGAAGACCTCGACGGCGCTCTCGAGACGCCAGGCGCCGAGGAGGTCATCGACTCCGGTGAAGCTCATGACGTGGCTTTCGGTGTGCTCTGCTGCGCTGTCTTCAGCAGGTAGGTGTGCTCGCCGTCGAGCACCAGCTGGCCGTGCTGGTTGTGGATCGTTGCCCGGGTTGTCACCTGGCCGGCGTCGCCGCGCGGGGCCAGATCGGTGATCTCCAGTTGCGGGTAGAGCGTGTCGCCGGCGTGGGCCTCGGCGAGGAGATCCTCGAACGTCCGAGGTTCGACGACCGTGAAGGTGGCTGGATCGAACTGGTCGGGGCCGGAGGCGGTTGGCTGGGTCATAGTAGGTGCTCCTCACGTCGAGCTTGTACGGATCGGGTCGTCAGCGGCGGTGTCAGGCGAAGGCATGGGGCTCCTAGGGTCTGTCAAACGTTTGCCCGTGAGTACTTCTCGGCCGCAACCATCTCTGCGGACACCTCCCAGAGCAGTTCGGCGTACCGGGGCTCGAGGGCATAGTCGGCGACACCGGTCCCGAACATGCCAGGGCTTTCCGTCCGTGTGTCAGCTTCGTTAACGTCCTCGAAGTAGCGTCCGCCAATTCCCTCGGCTAGCGGGGAGGCAGCCAGGAATACCGAGGTTGCCGCTCCCTGCTCCACGGACTTGCGGCGCTCGGCCGGGGTTTTCAGGCCTCCGGTGTACTTCTGGAGTCCGGTGGCGATGGCGCCGGGATTGACGGCGTTGGCATAGATACCGTCGGCCGACCAGCGCCGGGTTGCCTCGACCGCGAGCATGACCGCTGCGGTCTTCGACTCGGCGTAGGCCTGGCGCGGGTCGTAGGGACGGAACCGGAAGTCCAGGTCCCCGAAGACGACGGGACTGTGCAGGTGCGCGCTCGAGCTCAGCGAGACGATCCGCGCTCTGCCTGCCGCCGCGAGCGCCGTGCGGAGCCCGGCCGTCAGCGCGAAGTGGCCCAGGTAGTTGGTGGCGAATTGCAGCTCGTGGCCCTGCGCGGTGCGGGTCAGCTCCGGGACGGCCATAATGCCGGCGTTGTTGACCAAGATGTGCAGCGGGCCGCTCCAGCCAGCGGCGGCACGCGCGACCGACTCCAGGTCCGCCAGGTCCAGCGGGATGTGCGAGACGTGCGGGTTGCCGGTCGATACGGCGATCTGTGCCGCTGCGTCGCTGCCCGCCCTGTCGCGGCGGGCGGCCACGACGACTGCCGCGCCTACGCTCGCCAGCGCGCGGGCCGTCTCGAGACCGATCCCGGAGTTCGCGCCAGTGACCAGCGCCGTCTTGCCCGAGAGGTCGACCCCTCGGAGAACGTCGCTGGTGGTGCTCTCGAACCCGAAGGGCGTTACGAGCTTGCTCATCGATGCGTCTCCTTGTCATGATCACGAAGCTGTCCCATGATCCGCAGCACCTCAGCGGCGGCTTCCTGTTCAGCCGCCCGGTCGCCCTCGACACGTGCCCGCCATAGCGCTACCTTCGCCGCCGTGTAGGCCTGGCGGACGCGCAGCGCGGCCAGTTCTCGCTCCAGGCGCCGGGCGTGAGCGGCAAACAGCGCGACCATGCGCGGCGCCGCGGTAAGTCCCTCCGCGACACCGTTAAGGTAGGCGCGCATGTCGTCGATGCCCATGCCCGTGGACCGCAGGCAGGCCAGCGCCTCCAGCGTGTCGACGGTGTCCGCCGCGTACCGCCGGTGGCTGCTGGAGGTAACACGCGGTACCGGGTCGATCAGCCCGATCCGCTCGTAATAGCGCAGCGTCGACTCGCTGAACCCCGTACGGCGGGCCACCTCCTGGATGGACAGCCCGGCCAGATCATCTGCGGTGACAGTAGCCATGCACTCATCCTGCAAAACCTGAAGCGCTTTAAGTCAAGCCCAGGCACTCATGTAGCTCATGAGCCGCCGCGCGAACCACTCCGCCGCGGGGTCTGACACGAGAGCATGCCGCGACACAACGTAACCGGCGCCCAATGGAACGGACGCACCTGAACCGCTCTGCGGCGGGTATCCCGTCTCCCTCACGGCCGCCGGTCGCCGCGCCGATCGGGCTGATCTGCTCACCCTGGAATTGGCCAATCTATAGACGGCGATCCAGTGCGCGTATGCGGTGCCAGTAGACGACCAATGACTGGCGGACGGCGAACTACGCATAATGCCGCGGTTAGGTAGGGACTGACTCGCTTATCTCCACGAGGTGACCGTCGGGATCTCGAAGGAAGCAGCGGATCTCGCCACCCCAATCATGTGGCGGGGTCAGGAAGGTTGCTCCCCGGGCTGTCAATGCCGCATAGGCTGCGCGGCAGTCGGCGACCCGCAGCGTCATGGCGTGACTGACTTGATCTGGGTCGGTCGGCGGTGCGAAGGTGACCCCGGGCTTGTCAGCGGTTGGGCCTCCTCCGCTCACAAGCAAAAGCCAGGTCCCCGCGAACTTGAGCACGACGCTCGTGCCGCCGTACTCCCGGTACAGTTCCGCGCCCAGGACATCTATCCAGAAGTCACGAGAGGCCGCCGGGTCAGCGACGACGAGAATGTGCGTGACCGCGACGTCGGCGCCGAGCGGACCGGACTGCTGGCCCATCCTGCCCTCCCATCCGGCTGTCTGACCTAGGGCACTGACGCGCCACAGGATCGCCGATGTCATCATCGCGGTTGGACGCGGGGGCATCTATGCCTGGCTCGATGCCATACCTGCTCATATGTGAGTGTCCTTTGAGTTAGCTTGATTGCGAGCTTGCGGCAGCTCGGACGTGCTTGCGGGCTCGGCTATGCCGAGCTGGGTGGCGTGGTTCACAAGAGCGGCAAGTATCGAGTCGAACGGGGCCGGGCTCCGGAACGCCCGAGCCGTGACCAGCGCGCCCTCGACGCTCGACACGACGACTTCGGCGAGTTCCCGCGCGCTAGCGCGGCCCATTCCGAAGAAGGCGAACTGGAAAGCCAGAGCTTCGATAATGACGGAGAACGCCGCGGTGGCGGCGTTGGCAAGAAGGTCTGGCTCGCTCGCGCCCTCGAGTACGAGCGGCGCAATTGTGCAGCCTTCGGTGTAGTTGCTCTTGATGAGGTTTTCACGGGTCTGGGTGACGTAAGCACTGATCAGTCCGGCCACCGAGTCCGACCCTTCGGCTGCGCGCTCGATCAGGTCGGCCTGCTCGCGGGCAAATGCCTCGGCGGCCTCTACGGCCAGCTGCGCCTTTCCTCCCGGGAAGTGAAAATATACCGAGCCCCGTGGAGCCGCACTGAGCTCGAGCACGTCTGACACCGCGGTCGCGTGGTAGCCGCGCTCGCGGATGAGCTGCCGGGCAGCCTTGACCATCTTCAACCTTGCATCCGATCGCTGTCCCATGCAGGGCCCCGCTCCTCGCTTGACATGTATGACGTACGACATAGTATAAGTGCCAGGCTTGCAACGGGCAAGCTCGATAGCACAGCTGGTGCAGTAGTCGTGCGCAGCTCAGCGCCACGACCCTTGCGTGAGGGTTTCTTAGGTATGTCAACCGGCATATCACTGAGTGAATGCTGCGACTGCGCTACCCGGTCCTGGCACAGCGCCGGGCCCGGCCGGCCGGAAGGATCGCCATGCCATTCGTCAGCATCTCCCTAGCGCGCGGCAAGTCCAGGGCGTACCTCGACGGGCTCTCGTCTGCCGTGCACGAGGCGCTCGTCCAAGAGCTAGGGATGAACCCCGACGACCGTTTCCAGCTGATCGATCAGCACGAGCCCGGCGAGATGATCTTCAACCGTGACTTCCGCGGCGGCCCGCGCTCCGACGACTTCATCGTCTTCACGATCACCGAGGGAGTCGACAGCGGCGACCAGGCCAAGCAGCGCTTTTACAAGACACTCGTAGACCTGCTGCAGAAAGATCCGGGCGTCCGGGGTGAAGATGTATTCGTGATGATTCACCTCACGCCGCCCGCGAACTTCTCCTTTGCGAATGGCGTGTCCGCTACTGAGATCGTCGCCGGGGAGGCGCGTGCCCGGGCCGGGGCCACGAGCACCTTCACCAAACCTGAACTGATCGACGCTGTCACCGAGCTTTTCAAGGCCAACGACCGGACCCGTATCGTGTCCATGCTGCCGGAGACGTTTGTCCTCAAGATCCCTGAGACGCTGCCCTACGGCGGCTCGTTTCAGGGACCGGGGGAGTTCGACCGTTTCTTCCAGCGCATCTATGACGACCACGACTACTGGTCCTCGTTCCACACCGACCTCGACCACGTCCTCGACGCCGGGACCCACCTCGTGGCGCCGATCCGGGTCACCGCGCGGAGCAAGTCGTCGGGGGCGACCATAGACGTGGAGAACCTCTGGCTATTCGAAATAGCCGACGGCAACTTCGTCCGGGCCCAGCTCTACGCCGACACCGCCGCCGGCCGTAACGTCGCCGGCTGAGGCCGACGGTGCATAACATTTGATCCATGACCGGCCTGACGCCCTACGTCCATTTCCCCGCCACTGCTCGTGAGGCCTTGACGTTCTACGGTGACGTCTTCGGCTGTGCGGTTGGGTTGCACACCTTCGCGGAGTTCAGCCGGGCCGACGGTCCGGCCGATGCGATCGCCCACGGCTACCTCGTCGAGGGGCCAGTCTCGCTGTTTGGCGCCGACGTGGCCGGCGACGAGGCGCCAGTCCGAACCGAAGGCCTGATGCTGGCCCTGCTTGGCACTGCCGCTCCCTCGACCCTGCGCAACTGGTTCTCCCGTCTGTCCGAAGGTGGCCGGGTCGTGGATGACCTGCAGACTCGGCCATGGGGCGCATCCGATGGGCAAGTCATCGACCGGTACGGTCTGCACTGGCTGATCGGATTCGAGGACGACGAGAGCGACTGAACGCCTGGTCGGACGTCCTCCCACAGCAGTCAAGGCAGGAGCCACGATGATCGAGCACACCACGGCAGGCCAGATGTCCCTCGCTGAGCTGGCCGACGGGCACAAATGCCCGCCGTCCACCATCTTGCGCCTCACCGCAGAGCACAGTCCCGGTGGGGCCTATCCCGCGAACGTCGCCGCCTACATCAACGGAGTGTTCCGCGGCACCATCGCCGCGACCGACCACATGCCCGCTGGGCTGCACCTCTACCTGCCGTAGCAGGCAGCCAGCCGGTTACGACCAAGTCCGGGCACTGCTAGGACGGGCGGCGTGCGAAAAGGACCGCTCCAGGGAGGCTGGTGTCCGGGTCAATCAGCATGTGGGCCTCGACCGCGAATCCAGCGTCGCGCAGCGCGGCTGCCACGAAAGCGGGCTGACGGCGGTGCACGTAGACCTTCATCGGGTGCCCGCCGTAGCCCTCAGTCTTCAGCCTGGATGTCTGTCCGGCGTGAAAGCCCAGCAGCAGCGGCCCGCCGGGGCGCAGCGCCCTTCGGAAGTGCCCGAACACCCCGGGCAGGGCCTGGTCGGGGAGATGGATCAGCGACCAGAACGCGACCAATCCCGCGACCGAGGCGTCGGCGAGGGGCAGATCTGTCATGGAGCCAACCTCGAACCGCAGCCCGGGGTGCTCTCGCCGGGCTACGTCGATCATCACCGGCGACAGGTCGATGCCAAAGGCATCGAGGCCCGAATCGTGCAGGTGCGCAGTGACGTGTCCTGGCCCGCAGCCCACGTCCGCAACGGGCCCTCCGCCGACGGCGCTGACCAGCTCGGCGAACAATGCCAGCGCCGCCCGAACATACGGCGTCCCGTCCAAGGCCTCACGCGTCTGGCCGGCGTAACTGTCTGCGACGGTGTCGTACGAGGTCCGGGTGTCGCTCAGCCAGTCGCCGGTGTCCACCTGCGACACGGTAACGCTCACCTCCGACACGCTGGCCCTCCCGCGTCACCTGGCGCCACGTCGGCGGAGCGGTTCAGGCGATGCGGCCCGCGTAGCGGCGGCGGAAGCTGCCGGCGGTGCTGGCGGTGATCACCACGTCGTAGTAGCCGTACTGATCGGTTGGCCACCTGACGGTCTTGGCGCTGCCCGACTTCACGGTGACCGTCTGGGTGCGGCCCTCGTAGTCGTTCGGGGTCAGCGTGTAGACGACGGGCTGCTGACCCTCATTGGCCAGCGTGAGCTCGAGTGTCTTGGCCCCGCCGGGCTGCACGGCTGCGGTGACGACCGGGACGGGGCCGGCGCTGAGGTTAGCGGGCACAACCTCGCCGGCGAAGCTGGTCAGGAACCCGTCCGGGCCGTAGACCGAGAACGCGTACTTCCCGGCCGTCAGCGTCGCGTCCCAGACGTAGGAGCGCGGCGACCCCTGGAGCACGGTAAACGGCGCGGGGGTGGCGGGCAGATAGTCGTCGGGGTAGACGGCGAAGGAGACGCCGACCTTGCCGGTGTTGGTGAGGGCGGCCGTGACCTGGCTGGTCTTACGGTCCACTGTCACATCGGCGAAGGGCTGGTGGACGGTTGGGCGGTGCGGCCGGGTTCCCGGCTCCTGAGCCGGCATCTTCTGGTCGCCCTCAGCCGGAGGCGTCGTCGATCCGCCGGTCAGCTGGGTCAGGGCCCAGGTCTGGTCCAGGGTCGGGATGTTGCGCGGGACCGAGAAGTCCGGGTGCTGGAAGTCGAACGCGGCGGTCAGGTCGCCGGTCACCGACGCCCGCCACGGGGTGACGTTGGCCGGCCGCACCCCGGTCCAGGCGGCAAGGAACCGGAGCATCGAGGTGTGGTCGTAGACGTTGGAGTCCACGTAGCCGCCCCGGGTCCACGGCGAGCAGATGAGCATCGGGACCCGGGTCCCGGGGCCGATCGGCAGGCCCGCGATGTGCTCGTCGGTGACGCTCGCCTCGGGGAATGGCGGGAGCTGGTGGTCGAAGAACCCGTCGTGCTCGTCGTAGGTGATGAACAGCGCCGTGTTCCGCCACAGCTCGGGGTTTGAGAACAGCGTCTGGAGCACGGTGTTCACGTAGTGGGCGCCGTAGTCGGGAGTGTAGGAGGGATGCTCGCAGTAGCCGGCGGGGGCGACGATCCACGACACCTGGGGGAGGGCGTTGCTGCTGACGGCCTTGATGAACGAGGAGAGCACGTACGCGGCGTGGGTCTTGCTCAGCGCGGGCGCCCCCGCGTCGGTCTGCCAGGGCGTGACCGCCCCGCGGACCGCGAGCTGGCTGGTCCCGCCGTTCGGGCTGTTGCTGCTGTTGTACTGCTGATAGAACCAGAGCGGGTTGTCGCCGTAGTCGCCCAGGAAGTAATCGGGGAAGCTGCCGCTGTCTCCCACCTGGTCGTTGGTGTAAACCTGCCAGTCGATCCCGGCGGCCTGCAGCAGCTCGGGATAGGTCGTGACCTCGGGCGTCCCGGCGTCTGACCCGAAGTCGACCTCGTAGTCGTTGGGGTTGCTGGTCCAGCCCGACGACGTCCCCGTCCAGAAGTACATCCGGTTGGGGCTGGTGGGCGCCATGATCGCCTGGTGGTAGCCATCGCAGACGGTGAAGGCGTCGGCGACCGCGTACTGGAACGGGATCTCGTCGCGGGTGAAGTAGCCCATCGTCTCTTCGGTCTTGGCCGGAACCCAGTTGTTCCACAGCCCGCCGCTGCGGGCCGCGTGGTCGCCGTCCCAGCTGTGGTCGAGGTCACCGTCGACCTGGTCGGTGAGGTTGTACGGGAGCAGGTACCCGAGGTCGGTGCGAGCCGCGTCGGGCTGCTGGAAGATCTTGTTCCCGTTCTGCCACGTGAGTGCCTGCTTGTCGCCGAAGCCCCGGACTCCCCGCAGGGTCCCGAAGTAGTGGTCGAAGGACCGGTTCTCCTGCATGAGGATCACCACGTGCTTCACGTCGGCGATGGTCCCGCTCCAGCCCCTGGGCAGCGCCTTGGCCGCCGCCGAACTGCGGGCCGCGCTGGCGGCCGCCGGCCCGCCCGCGCCGACGGCCGCAGCAGCAGCCGCCGCACTGCCGAGCGCTGTGTACTGCAGGAAGCGGCGCCGGCTGACGCCCGGCACAACCGGCTGGCCGGGCTGCCACACTGACCCGGTTGCGCCATGGGCATGCTCACGTGGATGCTCCGAGCTGGTCATGTGACTCCGTCCTCATGGTGCAGGGGGCGTGGCTCTGCGACCCGGCCCGCGCTGGCAGCGCCATTACATGTTGTGACAAGTCGTCATCTCACACAATGGCCAAGTGTGCGCGCCGCAGGCCGCTTTGCGGTGAACGCGCCGTGTCAATCTCCGGACGGGATCGCGGCGCACTGGGGACGGTGATGCCGGCCAATTCCCGGCGGCATTCCCCGTGGTCCCAGGAAAGGACACACAGCCGGAACGCGAGGCCCGGGGCGGGCCTGGCTACGACGGCGAACCCGGCTGGGTCACCGGACCGCTGGACGAGATCGACGCCGGACGGCGGGCCTGAACGCCGCGGCGATGCAGACCGTCATCGATGCGGGCGGCGGGGGCGATCATCCCGGCGGTTTCGGCCGGGAGCTATTGTGCGGGCCATGCAGGCCACCGATCCCGCATCGACCAGCCCCGGAGCGCCGGGCGCCCCGGCCGCCTGGCCGGTGACGCTTGCGGCCGACACCGGCCGGCTGCCCCCCTACGACGGCGTGCCGGCTGAGGCGCTCGCCCGTGCGGGCCAGCTGCTCGCCCGGCACCCGGCCATCTCCCTGCACGACCATCCCGTGCGGCTGCCCGACCCGCTGACCCCGGAGACCTGGCAGGCCTGGCGCGCCGACGGCCGAGAGCCGCTCGGGTATGCCGGCCTGGCCGGCTCGGGCTGGGCCGCGGTCGTGGCCAGCGCGCTGTCCACCGATGACCTCGCCCTGCTGCTGCGCTGGGCCAGGTTCCTGCGTGACGACATGCAGCTTCATCCCCGGGAGACCGTCTTCGCCGCCGGGCCCGGCGACATCCCCGCGGCCGGCGGCGGGCCGGTCGGGATCCTGCTCGGCCTGGAGGACCTCGATGCCGTCGGCACCGACCTCGGCGTGCTGCCGCAGCTCTTCGATGCCGGTATCCGGTGCGCCGGCCTGACCTACAACAACGGCAACCCGCTCGGCGGCGGCCTGGCCAGCAACCCCGACGACGGCCTGACCAAGCTGGGTGAGCAGGCGGTCAGCCTCATGAACGACCTGGGCATCACCGTCGACGTCGCGCACGTTGGCGACCGGACAGCGCTGGACGCCTGCCGGGTCAGCCGGGCGCCGGTGGTGGTCAGCCACGCCGGAGCACGCGCGGTCTGGGGCACGCCGCGGATGAAGCCCGACGAGGTCCTGGACGCCGTCGCCGGCACCGGCGGCGTCGTCGCCGTGTCCGCCGCGCCCAACTCGACGCTGTCCGCCGCGCATCCCCGGCACAGCCTGGACTCGGCCATGGATCACCTGACCTATATCGCCGAACGACTCAGGGCCGAGCACGTGGCGCTCGGCCCCGACGCGTTCTTCGGCGATCACATCGGCCTCTACGAAGCGACCGGCCACCGGACCGCGTGGGCGACGCCGCCGCACGAGGAGGTGCGCTATGTGGCCGGGCTGGAGAACCCGGGCGAGGCCGCCAGGAACGTGACGGCATGGCTGCTGGACCGCGGCTGGCCGGAGGCCGACATCGCCCGGGTCATCGGCGGCAACGTACTGGAAGTGCTGCGCGCAACCGCGGCCGCCGCGGCACTCCACACCTAAGCCTTCGGCACGCAGCTAGGCTGCCGGCCCGCAAACCCCGCCGTAGTCACGCAGAGAGGACGAAGACTGGTGCCCGAACCAGAAGTACGATCCCGGGACCTGGGCGTTGTGCACAGCGCCATCGACGTGGCGATTGCGGAACTCGATGGTGCGCTCCGCGAGCTCAGCCTGGACCTGCACGGCCACCCGGAACTGGCCCTCGCCGAGCACCGTTCGGCAAAGCTGCTGCGTGATTGGCTGACGGACCACGGCTTCCGCGTCCAAGCCCCCGTGGCCGGGCTGGACACGGCGTTCGTCGGCGAGTACGGCCAGGGCTCTCCGGTCATCGCGTATCTGGTGGAATACGACGCGCTCCCGGGCGTCGGCCACGGCTGCGGGCACAACCTGATCGCTTCCGGCGGGATCGGCGCGGCGACCGCGCTGATGCAGGCGCTGCCCGAGCCGCCCGGCACGCTGCGGGTCATCGGCACCCCTGGCGAGGAGGGTGCGGGCGGCAAGGTCATCGAGCTGGAAGCCGGCGTCTTTGACGACGTCGACGCGGCCCTGATGTTCCACCCCGGCGACCGGACCATGCCGATCCGGCACGCCCTGGCCTCGATGCCGCTGGTCTTCGAGTTCCACGGCGTCGCGGCGCACGCCGCCGGCAGCCCGGAGGAGGGCCGCAGTGCCCTGGCAGCGATGATCCAGCTGTTCGTATCCGTCGACGCGCTGCGGCAGTTCGTCCCCGAGACCTCCCGGATGCACGGCGTCATCCTGGACGGCGGCCGCGCGTCCAACGTGATCCCGGACTACACGCGTGCCTCGTTCCAGGTCCGGTCCGTCACCAGCGAGGAGCTGACCGGCCTCGTCGAGCGCGTGGTGGCGTGCGCGGAGGCGGCTGCCCTGGCCACCGGAACCACTATGGAGGTCACCCGCGGCCACGTCTACGCCGAGCGGAAGAACAACCACGCGATCGCCTACCGGGTCGCCCAGCACCTCACCGAACTCGGCGAGGAAGTTGAAGAGCCCGTGCTGCGAGGCGGGACCGGGTCCTCGGACATCGGGAACGTAAGCCTGCGCCTGCCCGCCATTCACCCGTACATCAAGGTCATGCCGCGCGGCACGCCCGGCCACTCGCACGCGATGACCGAGGCGGTGGCCAGCATGGACGCGCACCGGGCCATGCTGCGGATGGCAGCCGCGCTCGCCAAGACCGGCGCCGACCTGTTCTGCGACGGCGGGTTGCTGGACCAGGCCCGCAAGGAGTTCGCCGTGTCCGGCCCGGACCTGCCCTCCTAGCCTCGCCAGCCCCATCCGCCCCAGTCAGGCCCGCTCAGTTATTCGATTTCCATGATCGTGGTTGATAACGACCGGATGAGCGTCCTTTTCCACCCAGATCATGGAACAACCGCCCGCCCGATCCTTACTCCTCGCCGATGTCGGCGAGGCTCTCGCGCAGCTCCGTGATCAGCGGATCGTCCTTAGGCAACGTGCGCTCCAGGCGGTCGACCGTGCCGCGCAACAGCGCGCGTTCGTCGCCATACCGTCCCAGTCGGCCGTACACCCTGGCGAGCTCCACGCGGCAGCGCAGCGTGTCGGGGTGGCGGGGGCCGAGAACTCGCTCGAAGCCGGCCCGGGCCTGCTCGTAGGCCTGTTCCGCCGCCGCCGTCTTGCCCATCTTCTGATAGGCGGCACCGAGACTGTTCCGCGCCTTGATCGTGTCCAGGTGATCGGGCCCAAGGATGCGCTCCCGGCCGGCCAGCATCCGCTTGTAGACGGATACCGCGTCTTTCGAGCGGCCGTCGGCCAGGTAGGAGTCGCCCAGGCCCTGGCGCGTGGTCATCGTCTGCGGGTGGTTGGCTCCCTGGATGCGTTCCCGGTCGGCGAGTGTGCGCTGGTAGAGGGCGATGGCGTCTGAGTACCGGCCCGCAGCCAGGTAGGCCGCCGCCAGCTCGTCTCGCGCGCCGAGCGTGTCGGTGTGCCCCGGTCCGCAGATCCGCTCGAAATCGGCAACCACGCGCTCCAGGAGCGTGATCGCGCCCTGGAACTGCAGCGCCGCCACGAGGGCGTGGCCCAGGCGGCGCCGCGCCTCGAGAACGTCGCGGTGATCCGGCGCTAGCCTGCGGATCTGGGTGTCGAGCACCCACTGGAACCATGGAATGGCCTCGTTCGCGCGCCCGGCCGCCAGGTAGGCGTCGGCCAGCCGCTGGCAGGCCAGCATTGTGTCCGGGTGCCCGGCGCCGAGCAGCCGGTCGCAGGTTGTGGCCAGGTCGCGCCAGTGGCCGACCGCGGCCTCGGTCAGCCGGGCACTGTTCAGGCTCTCCCCGGCCCGGAGCAGCACCGGATGGCAGCCACCAGCCCACAGCAGGTCTCCGGAGATCTGCCGCAGGGCCGCCGCGCAGGCCCGGAGGCCGGAAGCAGGCCAGCCCGGAGGGTCGCGTTCCGGCCAGGCCTGGAGCAGCGCGTCCGCAGCCGCCCGGGCCGTGCGATCCTGCATGACTTCCGGCATGGCGGCTCGCAGTGCCACCTGCAGCACCGGGCTGATCTGGACCGTCGGCGGTGCCGTCACCGATTCGACAGTCAGCAGGCCGGCCCGTTCCAGCGCCTCCAGCGCCGCGCTGGTGCCTTCGCCGCCCGCAGCCGTCGCGCCGCCCCCCTGGTAATCGCCTGCGGCCGGCGTGGCGAGGACGTTCCGGGGAATTCCGTGCCCGTCCAGCATCGCGGCCAGGGCCAGCAGGAATTTGGCCGATCCGCCAGCCGAGAGCTGGCCGGCGTGCTCGAACGAGAACATCCACGTCACCGCGGCCGGCGGCGGCGCTGCGCCGGACGAATCAGTCAGCTGATCCCGCCTGCGGATGAAGTAGTCGCGGTAGTTGTGGCACGACACGCCAGAACTGACGATCACGGCGCTGGCCTGGGCCAGCGCGGCCGGCGCGAAGCCCAGCTCGTTGATGAGCTCAACCGCGCCGAGCCGCTGGCTCGGGTCGGTCGCCAGCCGTGCCATCAGGTAGCCGAGGGCCTCGCGCGAGTTGAACGGGCCAACCGGCAGGACCTGCATGCCGCTGGGGAGGACCGCGGCGTCGTTGGCGGTCACCAGAACCCGGCCGGATGGCCCGGCCGGCCACAGGCCGGCCATGGCCGCCGGGTCGGCCAGGTCATCGAGCACCACCAGCCACGAACAGCTGGTCTCGCTCAGCCAGTCGACGAACTGGGCGGCTACCGACTCACAGCTGCTGGCCTGATTCCGGCCGGTCGCTTCGGCCGTCGCCGCGGCGTAGCCGGCCAGCACCGATGCCCGGCTCGTGGCGTCGATCCATACCAGCAGGTCCACTTCGCCGGACTGCCACAGCGACTCGGCGGACGCCACGGCGAGCTGGGTCTTGCCCGAGGACCTCAGCCAGTCCTGGGCTGCTGGAACCGACGCCAGGCCGGGGTCCGGCGCCCGGTCTGGGACCAGCGCGATCGCGGCCCCTGCCCGCAGCGCCGCCGTCAGGCCGGGAGCTGTCTCCGGCCGGGCGATGAAGCCCTCGGCCAGCGGCGGGACCGTTCCGATTCGGACAGGCCGGAACGGACTGCCGGGCACCGCGCCCTTCACAGCAGCGGGCTGCGCTGCGCTGGTCATGTCGCTCTGCCCGGGACAGGCGGCAGGAGGCCTGCGCGGTCCGGGCCGCCGCAACGGCTCTCTGAGCAGGTCATACTGGCCTTCACTGAACGTTCAGTCTGCACCATACTTGGCCCCAGAGTGCCAGGTAACTCCCCGGATGAGCAAGCCCCCCATCCGGTGCCCGGGCCGATCCCTTCCGAGGTCAGCCGGGTCGCGACGCGCCACAGTGCCCGCCCAGCTCACAGGTCTGGGTAAGGGACGAGCACGGGAGTAGTCCGGGTAAGGGTCTGCCTGCGGAAGAAGGAGGGGCCGGTCACGCGCATGAAGACAAAGGCGATGACGCCGGTGAGCGCGGCCAGCGCGGCGATGAGGAAAGTCCCGCCGATCTCCCAGTTCAGGCCGGGTATCGTCCAGGTGGTGTAGCTGTTGGACGCCACCCAGTCGCTCTGCAGGCTGTAGATGCCAGCCGCGTACATGATCAGCCCGCCGAGCACCGGAAGGATGCCGCGCATCCACAGATCGCGGGCACTGCTGGTCAGCGTCTTGCGGTAGTACCAGGCGCAGGCGAAGGCGGTCAGGCCGTAGTAGAAGGCGATGTACAGCCCGATCGCGGTCACCGCGTCGGCGATCGGGTTGCCTCCGGCGATGAAGTTCAGCGGAATGTACAGGGCGATCGAGGCGGCCCCCATCACGACCGTCGACACCGTCGGGGTCAGGTACCTCGGGTGGATCTTGGCAAATGCCGGGGGGAGCGCCCCGTAGGCGGCCATCGACAGCGTGGTGCGGGCGGTCGGCAGGATCGTCGTCTGGGTCGAGGCCGCGGCCGAGCTGAGCACCATGAGGATCAGCAGCCGGGACAAGAAGGTGCCGAACCCAGAGGTTCCGAAGATCGCGCCCCCGATTACCGACAGCACGTCGAACTGGTGCGCCTGGTTCGTCAGCCCGACGCCCTTGCTGCCTATCCCGGCGAACGCCTGCACCGCAACGATCACGATCAGGTAGGTGACCAGCAGCAGGACCGTTGAGATGATTCCTGCCCGGCCTGGTGTCCGGGACTTGTCCGCGGTCTCCTCGTTCACGGACAGGGCGGTGTCCCAGCCCCAGTAGATGAACAGCATCAGGATGATCCCGAACACAAAGGACGAGAGGGACAGGTGCGACGGCGACAGCCAGCCGAGGCTGGGGTGCAGCGACCCGGCCGACGCGTGACCGCTGTACACCCGGACCAGCGCCGTGAGCGACATCACGATCAGCATGACGAGCTCGATGGACAGCAGCACCTTCTGGAAGTTGGCCGACACCTCGATGCCGCGGTAGCAGATGTAGGTCATCGCGACGATCCACAAGACGCCGACGAGCAGCACCCAGCCGCCGGAGGCGTCGATCCCGATCGCGCTGTTCGGCCCCTGGAACAGGAAAAACAGGTACTGCCCGGCCACCTGGGCCAGGCTGGCCATGACCAGGATGTCGGCCGCCACGACGCCCCAGCCGCCGGCCCAGCCAACCCTCGGCCCGAACGCCCGCGTGGCCCAGATGAACGTGGTCCCGCAGTCGGGGTCGGCCTTGTTCAGCTCGCTGAAGCCGATCGAGCACAGCAGCATGGGGACGAACGCGAGCACCGCGACCAGCGGTGACTTCAGCGCGACGGCCCCCACGACGAAGAACAGCGTCGCGGCCAGGCTGTAGGCGGGTGCCGTCGAGGCGACCCCCATGACGACGCTGGACACCAAGCCGAGAGCGCCCGTCTTGAGGCCCTTGTCCCTGGACTCTTCCACAGGCTGAAGACTGGAAGTAAACAGAGCCATGACCCCCCCTAACTAGCGGTCACCTGGTCGTCCTGGGGGACACGCTAATGCGGAATCGTCGCCGACGACGGATTTTCCCGGTTATTTCGGATAGCTATATGCGCGCGCGAATCAGGCTCTGCCGGGCGGAGCCGCCGGGCCTGCCGGCGGGCGGGTCCGCTGCTGTGGCGACCGGGTTTGCCCTGGTGACGGCCGTGCGGTGAAGCGAAGACGGCTATCGCGTTGATCTCAAAGATTTCTGTCTAATGATCACGATAAGAGGGAGTCGGGCGATAGTCGCCGGCCACCGGTCTAGACATCTATGACTGGTCAGTAATAAGTACGTACCGACTACTGGAATATCACCATAATGCGCGACATTAACCACTAATGCCAACGATCGGGGCAGAGGTAGTGGGTGGCGTCGTCCGGCTGCGGTGTCGCTAGCGATCAAGGCGGGAGCGCCAGCCGCCCGGCAGGGTGGTCTCGCCGACCTCGATCAGATAGCCATCGGGGTCGCGGACGTAGCAGCGGATCTCGGTCGTGTGCCGTTTCGGCGGCGTGAGGAACTCGGCGCCCCGTGCGCTCCAGTCGGTGTACACCGCCTCGATGTCCGAGACCCGGATGTTCATGAAGCTGGTGGCCCGGTCCGGATCCCGCGGCGTTTCGAGCGTGACCGTGGGTTTGTCGTCGGTCGGGCCACCGCCGACGTTGATGATGATCCAGGTGTTGGCGAGCGCGACATACGACGGTTCGCCCGATATGACGGTCGTGCCGCCGAGTACCTCGGTATAGAAGCGGCGGGACCGTTCGACGTCGGCAACGGTGATGAACTGCGCGACGGCGATCTCATAGGCGGGCGGGTCGGCCTCAGGCATCATGCTCATGATTCTTACGTCACCGCCTGTCGCCGCCGGAGAAGATCTCCAGGAAGAACAGGAAGACGTTCAGGATGTCCAGGAAGATCGAGGCGGCTATCAGCGGCGCTTGGGTGACGTCGGCGTTTCTCCGCAGCCGCTGGAAGTCGAACATGGTGAACAAGGCGAAGATCACCAGGCCCAGCGCCGAATAGGCCAGGTCCCCGCCGGGAATGTGGACGAAGATCAGCACGATGCCGAGCACGATCAGCGCGAGCAGCGCCCAGAAGGCCACCCGCGCGATCGCGGTCAGGTCGCGCCGGGTGGCGTAACCCGCCGCACCGAAGCCCGCGATGAACAACGCGGTCGCCCCGCCGGCCTCCCACAGCGCCCGCGGGTCCATGGCCCCGTAGTAGGCGACCGTTGGCGCCACCGCGATCCCGAGCAGCAGGCCAACCGCGCACAGCAGCGCGACGGTCAGCTCCGTGGATCGCTTCGCCGCGAACCGCATGCCGATCAGCGCGGCGAAGGCCGCGATGAACGCGATGATGCCCACGCCTCCGCTGAGGTTGTGGCCAACCCAGGCCCCGAGCGCGAAGAGGCCGGCGGTGAGGGCGACGTAGCCCATGGTCTGCGAGAACAGCGTGTGGGCCTGGGAGCGGTCGTCCGTTCCCATCTGCCGGTAGGTCATGGTTTGGCTCATGGTGCCAATCGTGGCCTACGGAGGATCACTTTGCACCCAGGTAACACCCTGGACCGTGCCCTGGTTCAGGGGATCAGTGACCGGCGGTCAGGCCGCCGTCGACATGCACGATCTCGCCGGTGACGTACGGCGAGGATTCCAGGAACAAGACCGCGTCGACCACGTCGCTGACCTGGCCGACGCGCCCGAGCGGGGGAAGCTGGCTGCCAAGATGCTGGTAGCTGTCCGGCGAGTGCATCGGCGTCTGGATGATGCCCGGCGAGACGGCGTTGACCCGGATGCCGCGCGAGGCGTACTCGACGGCCAGCGACCTGGTCGCCGCGGCCAGGCCGCCCTTGGTCAGAGCGGTCAGCACCGACGGCGCTTCGGTGTTCGCGACCTCGGCCACGCTGGCCGTGATGTTGACCACGTGCCCGCCATCCCGCGCGGCCATCTCGGCGACGGCCCGCTGGGTCAGCCAGAAGAAGCCACCCAGGTTGAGGGCGGTGATCAGGGCGTAGTCCTGCGCGGTGTACTCGGTGAACGGCTTGGAGAGGAACACCCCGGCGTTGTTGACCAGGGTGTCGATGCGCCCGAACCGTTCCAGCGCGGCGCCGACAATCCGGTCGGCGGTGGCCGGATCGGTGATATCGCCATCGATGGTGAGCAGGTCCGGGTCCGGGTCCCCGGACGGCTTGAACGTGCGGGCGCTGGCCACCACCCCCCAGCCCCGCCCGCGGTATCCGGCGACCAGGCCGGCGCCGATGCCCTGGGAGCCTCCGGTGATGATGGCCACCTTGCGGCTGGTCTCCACGAGCGGCTCCCCCTGACGGCCTCAAACCCGACGCCACCTGCAGAAATAGCGGCGGCCGGGGCGTGGTTGTACATGTTGTGTACGATGCGCCCGCATCCAGCGGGCGGCACTCCGCAAAGGATCCCACGTGTCAGACAACAACTACAGCAAGAACCCCGAGGCCGTCTCTCAGCTGACGCCCGATCAGTATCAGGTCACCCAGTGCAGCGCCACTGAGCCGGCGTTCCGCAACGAGTACTGGGACAACCACGAGCCCGGCATCTACGTCGACGTCGTGTCGGGCGAGCCGCTGTTCGCTTCGGTCAACAAGTTCGACAGCGGCACCGGCTGGCCGAGCTTCACCACGGCGATCGACCCGGAGAACGTCATCGAGAAGCGCGGCTTCGGCCACCTGATATTCGGGACCGAGGTCCGCTCCGCCCACGGCGACAGCCACCTGGGCCACGTCTTCCGGGACGGGCCGAGGGACGCCGGGGGCCTGCGTTACTGCATCAACTCGGCCGCTCTTCGCTTCATCCCGATCGATGACCTCGAGCGTGAGGGGTATGGCGAGTACCGGAAGCTGTTCGACAGTGTTACCGACACCAAGGCAACCGACACCAGGAGCGCATCATGACGACCGAGAAGGCAATCCTCGCCGGCGGCTGTTTCTGGGGCGTGCAGGATCTGATCCGCAAGCTCCCCGGCGTGATCTCGACCAGGGTCGGCTACACCGGCGGCGACGTGGCGAACGCGACGTACCGGAACCACCGCGGCCACGCCGAGGCGATCGAGATCACGTTCGATCCGGACAAGATCTCCTACCGGGACCTGCTGGAGTTCTTCTTCCAGATCCACGACCCGTCGACGCTGAACCGGCAGGGCAACGACATGGGGTCCAGCTACCGGTCGGCCATCTTCTACCTCAGCGACGAGCAGAAGCAGGTCGCCGAGGACACGATCGCCGACGTCGACGCCTCCGGCCTGTGGCCGGGCAAGGTGGTCACGGAGGTGACGGCCGCCGGGCCGTTCTGGGAGGCAGAGCCCGAGCACCAGGACTACCTGGAACGTTATCCGGCCGGGTACACCTGCCACTATGTCCGCCCTGGCTGGAAGCTGCCGCACCGGGCGGACCAGGTTACATCCTGAACCCTGGCGCCTGACCAAAGGCCGAGGGGGCCAAGCCGCCTCCTCGGCCTTCGTGTTTGCCTCCGGAGCCGGGAGGACGCGACGATCGTTAGCCGCTCTAATGGTCCGGCCATAGAATACGGCGAGTGTGTGCTGCGTGCGGTGTCCCGACTCACGTCCCGGTCCTTGAACCCGAGCCGGCCGGCCCGCAGCCCGAGGTAGCGCCCGGCCCGCCGAATGCGCAGCCGGCCAAGTTCGCCGCGCTGCGCAACCCCGCCTGCAGGGTGTATCTGTGCGGCGGCGCCCTGGCGATGATGGCCGACAACATCGAGCACGTCATCACGTACTGGGTAATCTGGGAGAGGTTCCACTCCCCGGCGCTGACCGGCTTCGAGGTGATCAGTCACTGGCTGCCGTTCCTGCTGCTCTCGCCGTACTTCGGCGCGCTGGCCGACCGTTACGACTGCCGCAAGCTCATCCAGGGCTCGCAGGCGCTGTTCATGGTCGTATCGCTGAGCTGGGGAATCCTGTTCGCCACCGGCACGCTCACGGTCTGGGACGCGTGCATCCTGCTCGTCTTGCATGGCATGGCCGGGGCGCTGTGGTCGCCGCCGGAACAGCTGCTGCTCGAGGACTTCGTGGGCACGGCCGACCTGCCGAGCGCGATCAGGCTCAACTCGACCGCCCGGTCTCTCGGCATCCTGCTGGGCCCGGTGATCGGCTCGGTGCTGCTGCTCGGGCTCGGCCCCGTCCACGGCATCTGGGTCAACATCGTGTTCTATCTGCCGCTGACCATCACGATGGCGCGGACGAAGTTCACCGGCCACACCCGGCACGGCGTCGTCGCCAGGGAGCGGGTCGGCGCGCTGGCCGCGGTGCGGGTGTTCCGGGACGTCAGCAAGGACCGGGTGCTCGCCGTCATGATCATCCTTGCCGGGCTGGGCTCGTTCTTCATCGGCGCGGCCATGCAGACGGTGATGCCCACGATCGCGAGCACCACGACCGGCATCTCGAGCGGCACGGCCTACGGCGTGCTGCTGTTCGCCAACGGCCTGGGCGGCGTGCTCGGCGGGCTGCTGCTGGAGGGCACCGGGTGGATCAGGCTCTCGGTCCGCGCGGCGCTGTGGTCCACGCTCGTCTACGGCGCGTCGACGGTGTTTTTCGCAGTCAGCCACGACTACCTGGTGGCGGCCCCGTTGCTCGTCATCGGCGGCATCGCGAACCTCGCGGCGCTGTCGATCACCCAGACGGTCGCACAGCTTCGCGCGCCGCGCGAGAAGAGGGGCCAGGTAATCGGCCTCTACAGCACGGGCGCCAATGGAATGCGGATCGGCAGCGGGTTCACCGTCGGCCTGTTCGGCGTGGTGGTGGGACTGCGCCCGGCGCTCGCCCTGTCCGCGGCCGCGCTGTGCGCCTGTGTGCTGTTGCTCGCCGTCTACCTGGCCGTCGTCGCCCGCCGCGGCTCCAGGGCCGAAGCCAGCAGGGCAATAGCCTGATGGCTCACGTTGCCCGCTCTGTGAGGAACACGCAGCTATGACCGCCATCCTTGATCACTTCGCCATTGCCACCCCGGCGCTGACCGACGGCTGGGACCTGTTCGGCGGGGTCCTCGGTGGCACCTGGGCCTTCGGCGACGGCTCTCCCGGCTTCTGGTGGGGCGAGCTCGAATTCGCCGCTGGCCCGAAAGTTGAGCTGCTGACGCCCACGGGAGGTCCGGACGCGGCCTTCCTGGAGCGTTTCCTCGCAGCGCGCGGCGCAGGTCCGCACCACCTCACCTTCCTGGTCCCCGACATTGGCGGGACGCTGGCCCGGATCCGGGCGTTCGGCATCGAGCCTGTCGGCGTCAACCTGGCCAACCCGGACTGGCGGGAGGCCTTTCTGCACCCGCGCGCCGCTCATGGCATCGTGATCCAGATCGCCGAGCAGCATGGTCCGCCGCCGGCGTCCCCGCCGCCGCGGGAGCTGGCCGAACCAGGACCGCCAGCGCGGTTCGACCTGATCGAGCATCACGTCAGCGACCTTGACCGCGCGGTGCGGCTGTTCGGTGACGTTCTGGGTGGCCAGCTCGATGCGGCCAGCGCCGGGACCGCCGAGCTGACCTGGCCCGGCGGCAAGCGGATCCGGCTGGTGCGCCAGGATGGCCTGCCGCTCGGCGGTGCGCCGCACCACCTCCGTTTCACCCGCACGCCGGGAGCTTTCAGCGCTCAGGAGCGCGACCGTGCGCACCTGCTGGCCAAGCGCCTCGGGCTGACCCTGGAACTGGCGGGATAGCGCCTACCCGCGCGGCTGCCTTCTGGCGCGGTTGACGAGGCGGGCAGCCAGGCCGGCGATGACCGCGTCCTCGAAGTGCTCGGGAGACTGCCCGATGAGCTCCTCTATCCGCTGGATCCGCTGGCGCAGCGTGTTGCGGTGGATGAACAGCTCGGATGACGTCCTGGTAACCGAGCCGCTGTTGGCCAGCAGCGCGTCGAGCGTCTGGGCCAGGTCGGTCCCGTTGTCGAGGTCGTACCGGACGACCGCGCCCAGCGCGTCGAGGAGCGTCTTGAGGGGCGCCGACATCTCCAGCGCTGTGCCCGGCAGCTGGCGGAGGTGGGCCACGTCCTCGTATCGCACGACCGCGCTGCCGCCCGAGGCGGCCAGTTCTGCCCACCGCGAGGCGACGAGGGCCTGCTGGATGGCGGCGTGCGCCTGCTCGGGAGCGCTGGCCGCAGGGCCGATGCCCGCTGTCAGCCTGATCCGGGGCCGCCGTCCCAGGTCGCCGATGCGCTGGATGAGCGGTTCCCGGGATGCTGGCTCGCCCTCCGCCAGCGCGAGGTAGTGGCCCTGTCCCCCGAGGAGCAGGAAGTTCTGGTTGTCCGCGCCGAACACATCCACGAGCGCGGCTCGCACGCGGTCGTCGTCCTGATCCACCGCTTCGCCGGCGGAGGCTGGGTGGATGCGGAGCACGATGGCCGATGCGGGCTGCCGCTGCCACCCGTGCCGGCGGAGCAGCCGCTGCGTCGTCGCCGGGTCGGGAGCCGACAGCAGCTCGCTCACGGCAGGCCGGGTGCGCTCGGTCCCGGACAGTGACAGCACTCCCGCGGCCGCCTGGGTTCCGATCGCCTCGAGGAGCAGCTCGTCTTCTGGCGTGAACTGGCGCAGCCGGTAGCACGTCACGGCGCCGATCGGTGCCGCGGCGGCCAGCGGGATGCGGAGCCGCCGCATGCTGAGCGGCTCGAGCAGCTGTGCCAGACAGCCCCGGTCCAGGTCCTCATCCGGTACTCCTGCGCCGTGCTCGTCACGGAATCGCTGGGTCGTGACGATGGCGGTCGTCGCGCCGTGCGGGTGCGCCCGGTCGGTGGCCAGCTCGATCATGCAGACGTCGGCTTCGAGGTGCAGGGCGCACTGGCGGGCCATGCTGTGCAGGCACTGGCGCAGGGAGCCCCACGCTTCGTCGGGCAGGTCCCGGAGGAAACGGGCGGCGGCTGACTGGATCCGCAGCTGGTTGACGGTCTCGGCCTGGATCAGGCCGCTGGCCAGAAGTGAGCCGACCTCACTGGCGAGGTTCACGTCTGGGCTGGTGAAGGCGTCCTCGGTGGGTGCGTAGAGGGAAAACACTCCCAGGATCTCTTCGCCCGGTGCCACGATCGGGACGGCGATCATCGACTTGAACGAGGATTCGTGGAGCTCTGGGAACGACCGTGACCGCGGGTCTTTGAGATGGTCCTTGGGGATGACGACGGTCTGCCGCATGAGAGCGGACCAGCCGGTGATCCCCTCTCCCATGCGGAGCTGGATCCTGCCCAGCTGGGCGCGCTGCCAGCCTTCGGTTCCCACCTGCAGGACGAGGCGTTCGGCGCCGGCGTCCCAGAGGTAGACGAAAGCGCCGGCCGCCCTGGTCGCCCGAGCGGTGAGTTCGACCGACCGCTGAGCCAGGGCGAGCGGGTCCCTGCCCTCGCTCATCAGCGCGGTCAGCTCGGCCAGCGTGGCGGCTCGCCGTTCCGCGAACACCAGCGACTCCCGCAGGGTGGCGAGGTCGCTGCTCGCCCGTTCCTCCGGCTGCCACATGATCGATACGTTAGACGGCGGCGCAGGTCGGAGCTATCGGACGGTCAGCTCCTGGTCAGCTGCAGCGTGAGCCGGCCGATCCCGTGCCACTTCTCGTCGGGCTGGGCATGGCTGAACGCGGGCACGCCGGAGATGAATTCCTGGAGCGCCACGACGAGCTCCCGGCGGCCGAGATGGGAGCCGAGGCAGCGGTGGATCCCCGCGCCGAACGCGAGATGACGGTTGGACTCCCGGCCGATCTGGACGTCGTCCGGGCTCTCGAAGCTGTCCGGGTCGCGGTTGCCGGCGCCGAATACCAGGACGACCCGGTCGCCGGCTTTGATCTGCTGTCCGCGGACCTCGGTATCCGCGCGGCAGGTCCTGGCCATGGCCTGCACCGGCGACATCGTCCGCAGGAACTCTTCGGCAGCCACCGGGATGAGATCTGGCTGACGCCGCAGGCGTTCCTGATCTTCGGGATTGCGGGCCAGATACCACAGGCTGGACCGGATCGCCCACGCCGTCGTGTCGAGACCGGCGGCGAACAGCAGGTAGCAGTAGGAGACGAGCTCGCTGCGGGTCAGCGGCCTGCCGTCGAACCGGGCCCGGTAGAGCTGGCTGATCAGGTCATCACGGCCGGTGTCGCCGCGGCGCTCTTCGAGCAGCCGGTCGAAGTAGTCCACCAGCTCCCCGGCGGCCGCGTGTGCCCGCGCCGGGTCGACGGTCCGCTCGTAGATGATGTCGTCGACCCACGCGTCGAACTTTGGCCAGTCCTTCTCGGGGAAGCCCGCGAGCCTGCTGAATACGATCGTGGGCATCGGCCGCGCGTACAGAGCCGATACGTCGGCGACCTCCTGCTCGGTCACCTGCCGCAGGAGCTCGCGGGAGGTGCGCCGCATCCCGTCCTCGAGCCGGGCGACCGCTCTGGGCGAGAACAGCGGGAGCAGGATCCGCCGGTACCGGGCGTGGTCCGGCGGGTCGATGTCGATAGGGATCAGCGGGAAGTCTGTCCCCAGGTCCGGCAGCAGCATCGACGGGGCGACCCCGAACGTGGCCGGGTCCTGCTCGGCGGCGAAGATGTCCTGGTTCCTGGTGAGGTACCAGAACCCGTCGTGCTTCTCGCTGTGCCCCACCGGGCACGTGCCGCGAAGCCGCGAGTACGTCGAGAAGATGTCGTCGAGGGCGTCGCCGTGGAAGTCGAACCCGGTCTCCACTGCGCGGTCGTCTGTCATGGGTCCCCGCCTCAGATGTGCTCGAGGTAACGTGCGATCTCCCAGTCCGTGACCGCCGATCGGGACTGGTTCACTTCCCACCTCCGGGTGGCCGCGAAGTGGTCGACGAAGGCGTCGCCGAGGAGCGTCCGCGCGGTCGTGCTGCCCGCCAGGGCCGCCGCGGCCGCCTCGAGGCTGGCGGGCAGCGCGACGGCGTCGTCAGCCTGCTCGTAGGCGTTCCCGGTGACCGGGGTCGGCGGGGCAAGGCCCTTGCGGATGCCGTGCAGGCCGGCGGCGAGGTTGCCCGCGATGACCAGGTACGGGTTCGCGTCGGCGCCGGCTACCCGGTTCTCGATCCGTGCGGCCGGCCCGGAGCCTGGAATGGCGCGCACCGCGACGGTCCGGTTGTCGGTGCCCCAGGTCACGCTCGACCCCGCCCAGGAGCCGCCCTCGGTCCGCTTGTAGGAGTTGATCGTCGGCAGGTAGAGCGCGGTGAAGTCCTTGGCCAGGTCGAGGACACCGGCCAGGTAGGCCTCGCCGGTGGCGCTGAGTCTGCCCGGGTCGCCGGGATTCGCAAAGGCAGCAGACCCGTCCAGGCCGTGCAGGCTCTGGTGCAGGTGCGCCGAGGACCCGGCCCACTCGGGGGAGAGCTTCGCGATGAACGAGGCGGTGCAGCCGTGCCTGGCGGCGATCTCCTTGGCCGAGTGCTTGAGCATCATCGCCTGGTCCGCCGCCTGCAGCGCGGCGGCGTAGCGGAAGTTGACCTCGAACTGGCCGGGGCCGTGCTCGCTGTTGCTGGCTTCGATGTAGATGCCGTAGGCCGCGAGCTGTTTGCGGATGTCGCCGATGATGTACTCCGACCCGGCGTCCCGGTACAGGCTGTACGTGTGGTTTCCGTGCGTGAGCGGGGCAAGGTCGCGGAAGCCGCGGGAGGCGAGTTCCTCGGCGGTGCCGCGGAGCACGTAGAACTCGAACTCATAGCCGCACATCGCCTCGTACCCGGCCTCGGCGGCCTGCTCGGCGACCCGGCGAAGCAGAGCGCGGGGCGACAGCGGCAGCGGTGCCCCGTCGAGTTCGTGCACGTCACAGATCACCGACGCGGTGCCGGGTTCCCAGGGGACGACGGCCAGGGTCGACAGGTCGGGGACCAGGACGACGTCGGGATAGGCGGTCTGCCAGCCGGTGTAGGTCAGCCCGGGGATCGGGACGTCGTGCAGGTCCCAGCCGAACAGGATGTTGCAGATGTTCGTGCCCTTGCGCCATACGGCGTCGGCAAAGTACGGCGCCGCGATGCGCTTGCCCCGCCAGACGCCGTCGATGTCCACGGCACCGGCCTTGAACGTCGTGATGCCGTGCTGCTCGATGAAGCGCCGCAGGTCGTCGGCATCCGCAACAACGGGCTGGCTGGAACGGGCCACGGGGTGCCTCGCATCGGGTCAAAGATGTCCCTCGATGCTAGGCGCGGGGCCAGCAGACGTCTGTGGCCCCGGTGCACACCATGTCCGGCCTTCCTGTGCACGGCGAACATTGCCGCGGCCAGAGGCGGCGGCCGAGCGGGGAGCCAGCCGGCAGGCCGGCGTGAGAAACTAGCGGCCGGAGTCGACGAGCCCGTTCATGGAGATTCGATGGCTACAAAAGCAGTGGTCGCGACCGCGTTCGGCGGCCCCGAGGTCCTGTCGGTGATCGACATGCCGGTCCGCCAGCCGCACCCCGGCGAGGTGCTGATCGAGGTGCGGGCGGCCGGCACGAATCCGGTCGATTACAAGCAGTACAGCGGGATGATGGGGCACAATCCGGACAACCTGCCGATTCACCCGGGCCGGGAAGTCGCCGGCGTCGTGACCGAGGTGGCCGACAGCGCGGCAGGGCCGGCCGGAGCCATCGGAGTTGGCGACGAGGTCGTCGCGTTCCGGATCGCCGGCGGATACGCGGGTGAGATCGTGGTGCCCGCCTCGACCGTGGTCCCCAAGCCGACGACGCTGTCGTTTGAGCAGGCGAGCGGGATGATGCTGACGGGCACGACCGCCGTGCACGGCCTCGCCGTCATCCGGGCCGGCGCGGGCGACACGGTCCTGATCCACGGCGCCGCTGGCGGCGTCGGCCTGATGGCCGTTCAGCTGGCGGCCGACGCCGGTGCGCGGGTCATCGGAACGGCGAGTGAAGGCGGCCACGCCTTGCTGCGCGAGTTCGGCGCCGAGCCCGTGACCTACGGTCCCGGCCTCGAAGAACGCATCCGCGCCCTAGCGCCCGGAGGAGTCGACGCAGCCTTCGACGCGGTTGGCGGCGACGAGGCCCTCGACACATCCCTGGCCGTCGTTCCGGACCGCGACCGCATCGTCACCGCCGTCGCAAGCCCGCGGGCCTTCGCCGAGGGCATCAAGGTCATCGGCGGCGCGCCGGGCGCAGACCCGGGAACCGAGATCCGGGACGAAGCCCGCCTGCAACTAGTCCGCCTCGCCGAGGACGGGAAGCTGCGTGTGGTGGTCGCGGCGACCTACCCGCTGGCCGAGGCCGCCGCCGCGAACCGCGCGCTGGCCACCGGCCACACCCACGGCAAGATCATCCTCATCCCGTAGCCCCAGCCGCCCATTTAAGTTCCGCTCAGATATGCGATTTCCATGATCTGGGAGGATAAAAAGTAAATAGACGTCTTTTCCCTCCCAGATCATGAAAGAACCCGCCCGTTCGGCCGTTTAGGCCAGCCAGCTGCCCGGTGCCGGCCGGCTCGCCGTCCACGTACAAGGCCAGGTCATCCGCCTCCTCGGATCAGGGCCCGACCCAGCGGGGGAGTAGCGTCGGCGGCGATGGAAATTCTCCGCAAAGACGTGGTTGTGGTCGGCCTGGGCGGATTCGGCTCTGCGGCGCTGTGGCGGCTCGCCGAGCGGGGGGTCGACGTTGCCGGGATCGAGCGTCAGGGCATCGGGCATCACCTGGGCTCCTCGCACGGCGCGACCCGGCTGTTCCGGATTGCCTGCCAGGAACATCCCGGGCTGGCGGCCGTCGCGCTGAAATCCCTGGAGCTGTGGACCGGGCTGGGGGAGCAGACCGGGCAGCAGCTCGTCCGCCAGAGCGGCTGCCTTAGCACGGGGTCGGCGGTCAGCCGCCCGGTGCGCGGCGCGATCGCCGCCGCTGCCGCGGCTGGCCTGCCGGTCGTCGAGCTCAGCCATGAGGAGCTTGTCGCGCGCCAGCCGCAGTACGCGGGCCTGGCCCCGGATGACGTCGCGGTCTGGGACCCGGGTGCGGGGATCTGCTACCCCGAGCGCAATGTGCGGGCGCAGACAGAAGCGGCCCGGCGGCTGGGCGCCGAGATCTACCCGCACACGATGGTCACCGGCATCGAGGCCGGCCCGGGCGGGATTACCGTGCGCACTCCGACCGCCGAGTGGCGGGCCGAGCAGGTCGTCGTCGCGGGCGGGGCGTGGCTCGGGACGCTGATCCCCGGGCTGCCGCTGGCTCCGCGCCGGGCACCGCTGTACTGGTTCCGGCCTCGCGACCCGCTCTCCGACGACTTCACCCTGGACAAGTTCCCCTCGTTCATCTGGGAACGTCCCGACGGTGAGCACCTGTGGGGGCACGGCTCCGCCGACGACTTCGGCGTCAAGATCGGGCTGCATCCCGGGCTGGCGACGGCCAGCACCGCCATCGACCCGGAGGAGATGGACCGCTACATCCATCTGGACACCGACATCGACGAGCTGACCTCGTCCGTCGCGCGTGCCTTTCCCGGTCTCGAGCCCAGGCCCGCGAAGGTCATCCCGTGCATGGTCACCGACTCGCCCGACGAGCAGTTCCTCGTCGGGCGTCTGGCCGGCGAACCACGCGTCGTCGTGGCGGGCGGAGACAGCGGGCACGGCTTCAAGCACGCAGCCGGCATTGGCGAAATGCTGGCGCAGATCGTCACCGGCGAGCACACATACTGCGCGGCCGACTTCATGGACCCGGCGCGCTTCCCTGGCCCCCCGCCGCGGCCGGAAGGATAAGAGCCGCCATGACGTCCAACCGCGACATCGTCACCGATGCGTTCAACGCCTGGATGAACGGGATCGGGTACGTCAGCAGCATCTTCGCGGACGACATGACGTGGGAAATCACCGGCAGGTCCGCCGCGTCCAAGAAGTACGGCAACACCCAGCAGTTCATTGATGAAGTCCTCGCACCGTTCGGCGCGCGATTCAGCCCCGACGACCCGTTCCGTCCGGTCAGCATCCGGGGCATCTACGACGACGAGAACAACAGCACCGTCGTCGTGCTCTGGGACGGCAAGGGCACTACAACCGCGGGCACGCTGTATGAGAACACCTACGCCTGGGTTCTGACTCTCAGCGGCGGCAAGATCGTCGAGGGCACGGCCTTTTACGACAGCATCGCGTTCAACGAGCTCTGGGACAGCGTCACACCGTGACCCTGACCGGTCTCTTGAAGAAGTAGCTATACTTATAGCCATGTCAGTGTCGGAGCAGATGCCCTTGGCCGATGTGAAGAACCGGCTCTCCGAAGTCGTGGACCGCTTGGAACGAGAGCACGGCCGGGTAGTCATCACCAAGCACGGCCATCCTGCTGCCGTTGTCATCAGCGTTGACGACCTGGAGTCCCTGGAAGAAACGCTCGACATTATGGACAGCGCTGCGCTACTCGCCGACATCCGAGAGAGCCTGGCCGAGCTGAGCGCCACCGATGCTGCCCTGCTGAGCAAGGAAGATGCCCTCCGCCTGATCTCCGGCCAGTGAGCGAGAACACTTTTGCGATCGCGTGGACCGCCGCGTCTCGCCGGGCACTAAGCCGACTCCCTGAGAAAGCAGCGACGGCGGTCGTCGAGTTCCTATACGGCTCGCTCGCGTCAAACCCGCATCGCGTCGGAAAGCCGCTGAAGCTGGGCCTCGAGGGGCTACACAGCGCTCGCCGTGGTGATTACCGCGTGATCTACCGCATCGACGACGGCCGGCGCGTGGTTACTGTCGTAGCCATCGAACACCGATCTGACGCTTATCGACCTCGGCCTCTCTGAGAGCGCGCAGAGCGTCAGAAGCAACGTCAGTCGTCGAGCAGGCCTGCGGCCACGAAGGCCCGGTGGCAGATCTCCCGGATGACCTGCTGCTTGCGGGCGTTGTATTGCATGACGTGCTCTCCGGCCGCGTTGGCCATGGACGCCGCCTCGCGCTTGGCGGCGGCGTAGCGGTCGCGCTCTTCGGGATTGCCGCGCAGCCAGTCCCGGAGGATCCGCTGCCTTATGGGCTCGGGGCTGTCGAAGCCGAAGACGTGCAGATTGCAGGACGGCTCGTCCGCGCGCAGACAACGGTGGCCGTACCACCAGGGCTCGCGGATCGTCAGCCGGAACCCGATCTGCTCCAGCGCCGGCACGTAGTCCTGCTCGCGGCCAGGGTCGGCGACCGTCAGGTCGATGTCAATGATGGGCTTGGCCGCCAGCCCCGGGACCGAGGTCGAGCCCACGTGCTCGAGCTGTATCGCCCGCCAGCCCAGGGCCTCCCGGATCCGGCCGGCGAGGTAGTCATACCGCCGCGGCCACGAGGGATCCGGATCGGTTACCTCGATGCCGGCGGCCGGGGCCGCCCCGGCCACCCACGGACTCGCCCCGGGCGGCGGCGGGGAGTCGTCAAACAGCACGATTTCGGCTCGGCTGGGCATCGGCGCAGTCTATTCTCCCGGCCTGTCCGGTGCGTTCCGCCAACGGGCCGGGGGATGAGCTGGCTATGCCGCGCCTCTGACCGCTATCCCAGCATCGCGAGGTCAGACGGATGGCCGAGGCCGTCGATCACCCCGTTGCGGGTCACGCAGAACGCTCCCGCCCGGCAGCCGTGATCGATCGCCGACTCCATGGATTCACCCCGGACCAGGGCGGCGGCCAGGCCCGCGTTGAACGCGTCTCCGGCCCCGGTCGTGTCGATGGCGTTTACCGGATAAGCGTCGAAGTGCTGCAGGCCCGCCGCCGACGCCCACAGCGCGCCGTGTTCCGCCAGCGTGACCACAACGTCGCGGACTCCGGACTCGACCAGCTGCTGCGCCAGCACACCGGTCGCGCCGCCGGCAAGGCCGAGTGACGCCGCAATCATCTGCAGCTCGCCCTCGTTGGGGGTGATGATGTCGAACGATGCGAGTGCTTCGGGCGAAAGCGGCCGGGCCGGCGCGGGGTTGAGAATAGATCGGGTGCCCGGGCCGCATGCCTGTGACGCGAGGTCGACCGCGAGTTCTGCCGTGCACTCGAGCTGCATCAGCAGGCACTTGCAGCCGCGCAAATCAGCACCGAAGCTGGCTCGAACATCCGGCCCGCTGAGCTTGAGGTTCGCGCCCGGCGCCACCGAGATCGCGTTCTGGCCGGAGTCTTCGACGAAGATCAGGGCTATTCCGGTCGGGCTCTGGTCGTCGGTCGTAATGCCGTGTTCCGGCAGTCCTTCGGCGACCAGGATGGAGCGCGCCTCGTCACCGAACGCGTCGGCCCCAAGCCTGGTGACGAAGAGGACGTCGGCACCGAGCCGCCGTGCGCCGATGGCCTGGTTCGCGCCCTTTCCGCCGGGCCCCCGCTCGAAGCGGTCGCCGACGACTGTCTCCCCGGGTGCCGGCAGATTGGTGCTGTAGATGCTCATGGCGGCGTTATATGACCCGACGACCATCAGATCAGCCATCTCGACCCCCTCCGGCCAGGCCGCTGTGCATCAGGCGTGCTTCGTCATGCGCTGTGAGCTCGCCCGCTCGATGAGCTCGGCCCGCAGAACGACGTGGCGCGGCGGGAACTTCTCCCCGTCGATGCGGCGGAGCAGGAGTTTTGCCGCCTGGCGCCCGATCTCGTAGGTCGGCTGGGCGACCACCGTGAGCGGCGGGTTAAGCGCGGTGGCCCAGCTGCTGTCGTCGAAACCTACGATCGCGATGTCACCGGGGATGCCGAGGCCAGCCTCGGCGATTGCCTGCAGACCGCCGACGGTCATCAGGTTGTTGGAGATGAGCAGGCCGTCTGGCAGCTCACGCTGCCGGATGAGCTGCTGGGTGGCCGCGTAGCCGCCGTCGGTCCGGAAGTTCCCGTACGCAACGAGCGAGGGATCAAGCACGCGCCCGGCGTCGCGCAGCGCCGCCCGGTACCCCGCCAGCCGGCTGGCGCCGGTCGTGGTCTGGACCGGGCCGGCGACCAGCCCGACCCGGCGGCAGCCCTGCCCGATCAGGTGCTGCACCGCGTCATGCGCGGCGCGCTGGTTGTTGACCACGATGCTGTCGACCTGTGTTGCGGCCAGCCGGCGGTCGATGGTCACCACCGGGATACCGCGCTCGGACAGCACCTCGATGCTGGTCTGCTTCGGCGAGGCTGGCGAGAGCAGGGCTCCGGCCATCTGCTCTGCCGCGGCCACCTCGAGGTAGCGGGCCTCTTTGGTCAGGTCCTCATCTGCGTTGGCGAGCACGACGGAGTATCCCGCGAGCAGCGCCTGGTCTTCGGCGCCCCGCACGACGGCAGTGAAGAACGGGTTGGTGATGTCCGAGATGATGACGCCGAGCACCATCGCCGCCCGGGTGCGGAGGCTACGGGCCGGGCCGTTCCGGCGATAGCCGAGCTCGGTCACTGCGCCGAGTACCCTGCGCCGCAGGTCAGAGCCGACATCCTGCTTCCCGTTCAGGACCCGCGACACGGTCGCCGGGGACACCAGCGCCATCGCGGCAACGTCGCGAATGGTCGTCGGCACCCTTCACCTCACCTTCCTGGGCACGGACCGCCAGGCCAGGTGATTGCCGCGCCGCAGACGCCCGCGGTGGCCAGGCCGTCGCCGGGCGAGGGCTTGACTCCCTTTGCTTATGGTCCCACAGTTATAGAAATCGTTCTATGAAACGATTTCTCACCGCTGACTGGGCTCTGCGGAGGTCCTTGCTATGGCGCGTGTGCGTTGCTGATCTTGTCCCATGGCAGGGACGCCCCATCGCCGGCCGGGCTCGGCGCCGCCGCCAGAGCTGGAACGCTTCATGAGGAGGAATCGTGACCACTGACCAGGGCGGCTCTCAGGGAGGCCTGCGCGCCAATGCCATCGGGCTCGGCGGCGACGTCATCGTCGCCGTCGCCAACGTAGCCCCGTCCAGCGCGGTGGCCTTCACGCTTGCGCTGCTGCTGACGCTCACGGGCCTCGCGTCGCCCTTGGTGGTTCTGCTTGTCGGCCTGCTGATGCTGTGCGTGACCCTGGGCTATGCCGCCATGAATCGCTGGCGTCCCAGCGCTGGCGCGCCGTACGTGTGGGTCGGGGAAGCCACAACGCCGTCGCTCGGCATCGGAACCGGCCTGCTGTCCGCAGTGGGTGCCACGCTGTTCAATATCGGGAACATCACCCTCGCGGGTGCGTACCTGCTTTTCGTCGTATCCCCCAGCACGACATTCCCGAAAGTGGTCACCTGGCTTATTGCCGCCGCCATTATGGCGATCCTGCTCTGGCTCTCGATCCGCGGGCTGCGCCCATCTGTCGTCGTCCAGACGACCCTCATCGTCATCGAGTACGTGTCGGTCATTACGTTCGTGATCCTGGCGCTTATCCACGAGGCTGGCGGGTCCGGCGGTGCCACGCTTCCGTCGTGGTCCGACTTCTCCTTCAGCAGCAACATCGGCGGCATCCACGGCCTGGCCAACGCCGGCGTCACCTGCGCGGTCCTCTACGCGGGCTGGGAGGCGGTCTCGGTAGTGGGGGAGGAGTCGACCAAACCACGGCAGAACCCCGGACGCGCCATGATCGGTTCCGTAGCGTTCCTGATCGTCTGGTTCACCGGGCTGATCATGGTCTTTCAGGGCATCTCGAGCCAGAAGACCGTCCTTGCGCACGGCGGTGACGTGCTGGCTTATGCGGGCAGCCTGCTGGCCCCCGGCATCTGGGGACGGATCCTGCCGCTGGCCGTGCTCATCGCGGTGATCGGCACGACCCAGTTGCAGATGACGGAGGCGAGCCGCCTTCTCTACTCGTTTGCTCGTGACCGCCTGCTGCCGAGCTTCCTGGGCAAGATCAGCAAGAAGCACCAGACGCCGTGGGCGGCGCTGACCGTCCTCGGGCTGATTCCCCCGATCTTCCTGATTCCCTATCTGGCCAGTTCATCGTTCTTCAACGTCATCACGCACATCATCAGCTCCGGCGGCGAGCTGTACCTGTTCATGTACTTCGTGGTCGCCGCGAGCAGCGTGTGGTTCTACCGCAGCCAGCTCACGAGGAGCGGGCGGTCGATGCTGGTCGGCGGCGTCCTCCCGCTGTTCGGCGGTGCCGTGATGCTCATCCTGTGCATCTACGGCATGACGACGGAGGCGGGCGTGGTGACCGGAGTGGCGCTTGGAATAATAATTGCGAGCTACGTCGCCGCGTTCATCATCGTGCGCGTCGCCAAGTCCTCCCCGTTCCTGGAGGAGCTGCGGCGGCGCCGGGCGGAGGGCATCAGCGGGCCAGAGGATGAGCCTGGGCGGGTCCCCGATGCATCGGGGATAGCCGATGCGTGATCGCCGCGCACGGTCAAGGATCAGAACCAGTGCAGGTCGGGGTGGCCGTCGTGCCACCACAACAGCACCACCTTGCCGACGATGCTCGAGCCCTTGATCGGGCCCCAGTACCGGCTGTCGCACGAGATGGCCCGGTTGTCGCCCAGCAGGTAGAAGTCGCCGGGCGGCACTCGGTAGGGGTGCTGCCTGCTCGCGATCGCCGGCCCGAGCGGGTCGTAGCGCGGCAGGTAGGGCTCGGCCAGCAGCCGCCCGTCGATGTAGATGCTGTTGCCTGACGAGTAGATCGTCTGCCCCGGCAGCGCGATGACGCGCTTGACCAGGTCGCCTTGCTGCGGCCCCGGGCAGTGGTCGCGAGGTGGGTGGGTAAACACCACGATCTCGCCTGCGCGCACGTCATGCCAGTTGAAGAACGCCTTCTGGACCAGGATCCGGTCGTACACGCTGAGCGTCGGCACCATGGATGATGAGGGGATCCAGAAGGTCTGGAACACATATGCCCGCACCACGAAGGCCAGTAGCACCGCCACGAGGATGATGATGGCCGTCTCGGCCAGCGACCGCGTCCTCCGCCGACGCCGTTGGCTGACCTTGGCAGGGCCGGCGTCAGCGGGGCCAACGTCGGCAGGGTCTGCGGCAGCAGGGCCGGCGTCAGCAGGACCGGCCATGCCCGCCTACCCGGACGATCATCTGCGGTCGGCCCGTGGCAGGGATCACGCCCAGTACCGGCTCAGGCGAGCCAGGCCAGCAGCGTGCGCGTGGGTGCGACTGGCTCGTGCTGGCCGCCCTGGCTGGCCGCGCCGAGGCCAGCAGCCCCGCCGACACGCCCAGCGAACAAGCCGCGACGAGCAGCGCGCAGGCCACCGCGCTCGAGCGCCGACCGGAACGTGGCGTCAGCCACTCCCGCGCTGCACCGGCCAGGTAGCTCCAGGCAATCGAGCCCGCCGGGGTCCCGTCCCCGATGAGCAGCGAGGCCAGTTCGGCGGCCTCGTCGCCGTGCCGCTGGCGCCAGCGGAGTGGGTAGCACCGCAGCACGGTCCCGACCAGCCGGGCTGTCCGGGGTCCATTCATCAGATGCCGCCAACCTGAAGCCGCAGCCGCCCGGCCGCGCTGATTCGCTCAACCGAATCGAGGTGCACGCGAAGCGCCGCCGCCCCCGGCGCGGTAATGCGGTAGGGATGGCGCCGGTCGTCGGCGGGCAGCGGCTCGATCAAGGCGAGCCGCTCGAGCCGGTCCAGCGCCCCGTAGAGCGTGCCCGGACCGAGCTCGACGCCAGCCAGCTCCTTTATGTCGTGGATGAGCGCGTAACCGTGCTTGGGGCCGTCGGCGAGGCTGATCAGGATCAGCACCGACGCCTCGCCAGCCCTCCGCAGCACGTCCTGCCCGGCACGGCTGTCTCGCCTGCCCACGGCCATCCCGCCCTCCTAATACGCCGGCCAATATATCAGTCAACGTAATAGTCGCGTCGGCCGGCGCCGGAAACACGGGTGCCTGCCGCGACTGCCAACTACCTCCGCCAGCCATAAAGGCACAGCGCCGGAACCGGGCGGCAGCGCCGGCAGTAACCAGACCTCAGAAGCCCGCAGCGATTGAACGGTAACGGCCAGCATCATTATTTGCGGTGAAGAGCAGGAACGCCCGGCCCTGCGCTGCCAAGGCGGCTGGCGAACCGGATTCTGGCTAAAACCTCATTGAGGTGGACATGCCTCAGAAATGGCTCCGCACTCATCTCTCGTGAGCGGATCAGCTACCAGCCCGCAGGGTTTGAGTCTGGCCATTTCCTACTGGCTAGCGCTTGTTGTCCTAATAGTTCTTCTTGTCCTGCTCGCATTTGCGGCGCGCGCGGCGCAGAAACAACAGCCCCCGGGCGGGCAGGACGGCGAGCCATCCCCCGGCGGCGGAGCGGCTACCGGGACGGCGACCTCGGCCGCAGCGACCCCAGCCGCCGGGCCGAAGCCCCAGAACGCGAACCCGTTCTGGTACGTAATCCTTGGGCAGGACAATCGAGTATCCACGTCCAAGCTCCAGTTCGCGCTCTGGACAGTGGCACTGGCTTACGCGCTGCTCGTAATGGCCTTCCATGATGCGGTCTATCCGCCGGAGAGCCTCGATCCGCGCTATCTGCTGCTGATCGGATTCCCGGCGGGCGCTGCGGTCAGCGCCAAGGCCATCACCACGGGGCAGATAAACAACGGCACCTCGTCGAAGACCACCATTTCCGCCAAGGGAAAGAGCCTGGGCACGGCGATCAGCGAAATCGTCTCGAATGACCAAGGCGATCTCGACCTCGGCGACGCCCAGTACTTCGTGTTCAACCTCGTGGCGCTGACCGCCTTCTTCATCGCTTTCTTCCACAGCCCGGTGTCGCTTCCGGTCCTGCCGGACACCCTGGTGGGGCTGACCTCGGCATCCGCGGCCGCCTACGTGGCGAAGAAGGCCACATCCGGCGCAGCGCCCAGCCCTCCGCTGACGCTCACGGCCATAAGCCCGCAGAAGAGGGCGGCTGGAACGCCGGTCAGCGTCTTCGGGTCAGGGCTCATGAACACCGCTTCCGCTGACGCGCGCCGACCTGAGGTGACGGTCGGCGGCATCACCGCACCTCCGCGAGCCGACAGCACCGCCGCGATAGTGCCGGTCATGGTGCCAGAAGGCCTGCCTCCAGGGATCGTTGACGTGCGGGTCGCCACCTCAGACGGGCAGGCGGCCATCCTGCCCCTCTCAGCGCGGATGAGAAAGCCAGGGCCGAGGCGAACTTCTCGCCTTATGTCGCCCAGGCACTCGTCGCCAGGGGGCGGTTCCGGGTAAGCGCCGACACCCCGGAGATGGTGGAGTTGTTCCAGAAGGTCGCCCGCAGGGTGAGTGACATGCTCCGGCGGCCTGTGGTCAGCTATGCCAACGGCAGGGAGATCGTGATCGCCTTTGGCCAGGATGAGCCGTCTGGCATCACCGGCCAGGGCGCTCTCTCCGGTCAGGACTGACTGCCGGGCGTCCGGACCTGCCCTGTTCGAGTCGTTTCACCGCCACGTCCGTGCCACCAGCCAGCCGCAGGCCGAACACCATCGAGACCTGCTGCAGCTGGAACAGGATGCCGACGGGTTCGCCACCCAGATGGTCCAGACACCACGCCGGCAACCAGTCCGGCAGATCGCCCAACGGCACAATCAGGACTGTGCCCCAGGCACCAAACGCCCCGGAGCGGGACTCGCCCGTGAGCCGACCCGGGTCTACGGGACGGCGCGGGCGCCGAGGGCGCGGGAGATGGTCAGCGCCGCGGTGCGCACCGCCGGGCCTGCCCGGTCCGGCTTCATCCGCGCCGACCAGCCGGAAACCGACAGCGCGCCGGCTACCTGGCCACCCGGGCCGTGCACCGGGCTGGCCACGCAGACCAGGCCGGGCCGGGATTCCTCGGAGTCGTAGGCGAGGCCGGACTCGCGGACCCGGTCGATCTCCTGGCGCAGCAGCTCCGGTGAGGTGGTCGTCCGCTCGCTGACCCTGGCCATCCCGGCGTCGAGCACGGCCTGGACGACGGCGGCGTCGGAGAAAGCCAGGATCGCCTTGCCGATCGCGGTGGCGTGAGCCGGCCAGCGCCCGCCGACCCGGGTCGGCAGCCGCGGCGAGTCCGGCCCGGCCAGGATGTCGACGTAGACGACGTCGGAGCCCTCCAGGATGCCGAGGTTCACCGAGTGCCTGGTCGCCTCGCGCAGGTCGGCCATGACCGGCCGGGCGGCGTCACGCAGGCTGCGCTGCTGGGGCACGAGCTGGCCGAGCTCGAACAGCTTGAGCCCGAGGCGCAGCTCGCCGTCTGCGCGCTCCAGCAGCCCGCAGCGGATCAGCTCGGCGGTCAGCCGGTGCGTGGTGGTCTTCGGCAGCGACGCCCGCCGGGCCAGCTCGGAGACGGTCATCGCGTCGCGGTCATTGCGGAACGCATCGAGCACCGACGTGATCCGGCCAGCGGCCGAGGTCTCGCCGTTGCTGCCGTGGGCTGGGCACATGAGTCGATGATGGCCCCCGGTCCGGGCGCCCGTCCACGAGGTGTTCCGATCACCGGGACGCATCTCTTGCCCTCCCGTCCCGGCGCACTGCACCGTGCAGGGGAGATCGTACGGAGGCACACATGCTCTTTCGACCACCCGGAACGGGGCGATGACCGCCACCCTGGCCGCCATCGTCGGCCCTGGCAACATCGGTACCGACCTGCTGGCCAAGCTGCGGCGGCTGGACGGGATCGACGTCGGCTACATGGTCGGCGTGGTGGAGTCCGATGGCCTGGCCCGGGCCAGGAAGCTCGGCCTGGCCGCGTCCGCCGAGGGCGTCGACTGGCTGCTGCGCCAGGACCCGCTGCCGGACATCGTGTTCGAGGCGACGTCCGCGCGGGCGCACCTGGCCAACGCACCCCGCTACGCGGAGGCCGGGATCAAGGCGATCGACCTGACCCCGGCGCACGTCGGCCCGATGGTCTGCCCGTCGGTCAACCTGCCCGAGCACCTGGACGCGCCGAACGTCAGCATGATCAGCTGCGGCGGCCAGGCCACGATCCCGATCGTGCACGCGGTGGCGCGCGTGGTGCCGGTCCCGTACGCCGAGATCGTGGCGTCGGTCGCGTCCCGGTCGGCGGGCCCGGGGACGCGCGCGAACATCGACGAGTTCACCCACACCACCGCCGGGGCGCTGGAGTCGGTCGGCGGTGCCGCCCGGGGCAAGGCGATCATCATCCTCAACCCGGTCGAGCCGCCGATGATCATGCGGGACACGATCTTCTGCGCGATCCCGGACGGCGCCGACACCGACGCGATCGCTGCCTCGGTGCACGCCATGGTCGAGGAGGTGCAGCAGTACGTGCCCGGCTACGCGCTGCGGGCCGAGCCGCAGTTCGACCCGCCGCAGGCGTCCTGGCAGGGCAACGGCCGGGTGGCGGTGTTCCTCGAGGTCCGCGGCAACGGCGACTACCTGCCCGAGTACGCGGGCAACCTGGACATCATGACCGCGGCCGCCGCCCGTGTCGGCGAGCTGGTGGCCAAGGCGACGGCGGTGACCTCATGAGCGGCGAGAACGGGGCAGGCGGCACCAGCCGGCCGGTACGGATCACCGACACGACGCTGCGCGACGGCAGCCACGCGATGTCGCACCAGTTCACCGAGGAGCAGGTCCGGGCCACGGTGCACGCACTGGACGCGGCCGGTGTGGAGGTCATCGAGGTCACTCACGGCGACGGGCTCGGCGGATCCTCGTTCAACTACGGCTTCTCGCTCACCGACGACATCCAGCTGATCAGCGCGGCGGTGCAGGAGGCCACCCGGGCGAAGATCGCTGTGCTGCTGCTTCCGGGCCTCGGCACCGTGGAGGACCTGCGGCGTGCGCGGGAGGCTGGCGCGTCTGTAGCGCGGATCGCGACCCACTGCACCGAGGCTGATGTGTCCATCCAGCACTTCGGGATCGCCAGGGACCTGGGCATGGAGACGGTCGGGTTCCTGATGATGGCGCACCGCACCAGCCCCGCCGAGCTGGCCCGGCAGGCCCGGATCATGGTGGATGCCGGGGCGCAGTGCGTGTACTGCGTCGACTCGGCCGGGGCGCTGCTGATCGGTGACGCGCAGGAACGCATCCTGGCGCTGATCGCCGAGATCGGGGGAGAGGCGCAGGTCGGCTTCCACGGGCACCAGAACCTCGCGCTCGGCGTCGCCAACTCGGTGCTCGCGTTCCAGAACGGGGCGCTGCAGATTGACGGGTCGCTGTGCGGGCTCGGCGCCGGCGCCGGGAACGCCCCGACCGAGGTGCTGGCCGCGACGTTCGACCGGCTGGGCATCGAGACCGGCGTGGATGTGCATGCCGCGCTGGCCGCCGCCGACGAGATCGTGAAGCCGTTCCTGCCCAGGCTGCCGTGGACCGACCGGTCCTCGATCGTGCAGGGATACGCCGGTGTCTATTCCAGCTTCCTGCTCCACGCCGAGCACGCGGCTGAGCGTTACGGCATACCTGTCCATGACATCCTGCAGCGCGTGGCGGAGCACGGATACGTGGGCGGGCAGGAAGACATGCTGATCGACGTCGCGCTGCAACTGGTCCGCGAGCGAGAGGCGGCGGGCGCGGCCGTATGACGTGCCCGGGGCCGGACGCCACCCGGCCCCGGGCGCCGCGCCTCACTAACCGGGCTCATCGATGTACCGCTGGGCTTGAAAGATGCGGCCCATCGGTACATCCATCCGCTCAGGGCCGGCGGTAGAGCTCGGACAGCATGGCGATGGCCGCGTGCGTCGAGGGATGCGGGTCGTGCCGCCGCCAGATCACCCGCACGCCGATCGGCGGGGCGTCCCTCAGCGGCCGGAACACGACCCCCTCGCGCTGGTACTGGGTCGTGGTGCCCTCGGCCGTGACACCGACCGCTCCGCCGGCCGCAATCACTGCGAGCCAGTCGTCCACTTCTCGCGTCTCGCGGATCTCGGGCCGCGCGTCCGCGGGCCATAGCTCGGGCGTCGTGGTCCCGGTGCGCCGGTCCACCAGCACGGTCCGGTCCGCCAGCTCGCTGAGCCGGACCGAACGTCGGCGGGCCCACGGGTCATCGGCGGCAAGCGCGCAGTAGCGCCGTTCGTCGCCCACGACCGCGCTCTCGAAGCGCCGGGCGTCGGCCGGAATGCGCATGACCGCGATGTCGCACAGGCCCTCGGCCAGCCCGCCGGTCGCCGAATTGGAGCGGATGAGCTGCAGTTCGACGTCCGGGTATCCGGCGGCCCAGCGGCGCTGGAACTCGCGGGTGTGCCGGCCCATGGCCGCCCACGCGTGCCCGATCCGCAGCCGGGTGTGCCCGGTGGTCGCCTCGGTGACGAGGTTGTCCGCGGCGGCGAGCACCTGCCGCGCCTGGGCCAGGGCGTGCACCCCGGCAGTCGTCGGGGTGACGCTCCGGCTGGTGCGGTGCAGCAGCCGGACCCCCAGGACCTGCTCGAGCGCGATCAGATTCCGGGACACCGCCGCCTGCGAGATACCGAGCTCGATCGCCGCGTCGGTGAAGCTGCCCGAGTCCACGATCGCGACCAGGCAGCGCAGGTGCCGCAGCTCGAGATCCATAACCAAAGCGTATAGCTGCAGCTATCTATGCATTTTGCGCATGTGATCTCAGGGTCCAGACTCAGTTCCATGACCACGACGACATGCGAGCGGCAGGCGAGTGCCGGCCCCGCCGCGCGGCAGCATGACCAGCTGACCGGGGTCGCGCTGATGACGGGCAGTGCCCTGTCCGTCCAGCTTGGCGCGGCAACGGCCGCGCTGGCCTTCCCGGTGCTCGGCCCGGCCGGGGTGGTCGCGATCCGCCAGTGGGTGGCCGGCGCCGTGCTGCTGAGTTCGGTGCGGCCGAAGTTCCGCTCGTTCACCCGGCGGCAGTGGCGCCCCGTTCTGGCCCTCGCTCTGATCTTCGCCACCATGAACCTGTGCCTGTACGTGGCGATCGACACGGTCGGGCTGGGCCTGGCGGTGACCCTGGAGTTCCTCGGCCCGCTCTCGGTGGCGCTGCTGGCGTCGCGCCGTGCCGTCGACCTCGGCTGCGCGCTGGCCGCCGCGGCCGCCGTGGTCGTGCTGGCCAGGCCGCAGCCGACCACCGACTACGCCGGCATCGGCCTGGCGCTGCTCGCCGCCGCCTGCTGGGCCGGCTATATCCTGGTCAACCGCGTCGTGGGCGAGCGGCTGCCCGGCTCGCAAGGGCCGGCGGCCGCGGCCACCCTGTCGGCGCTGCTGTACGTGCCGGTCGGCATCTGGGTGCTGGCCAGCCACCCGCTGACCGCGGTCGCGCTCGGCCGCGCGGCCACCGCGGGCGTGCTGTGCTCGGCGCTCCCGATGGTCGCCGACCTGCTCGCGCTGCGCCGGGTCCCGGCCAGGTTCTACGGCGTGTTCATGAGCGTCAACCCGGTGTTCGCCGCGCTGGTCGGGCTCGTGGTCCTCCGCCAGTCGCTGCAGCCCGTGGACTGGCTCGCGATCACCGCGATCGTCGCCGCCAACGCGCTTGCTCTCAGCACAAGTGGCCGCGACCGTGCCACCTCTGACCAGCCGCGCCGGCTCAAGGTCCCGGCAGCCCGTCCGTGACCTGGCGGATGAAATCTTCGATCGCCGGGAAGGTCAGGTCTGGCCGGTCGCGGAAGATGTCGTGCCGGGCGTTGGGCAGACGCACCAGACGGGTCGTGTCGGCAGGGAGCTGGCTGGCCAGGTCCTCGACGAGGGGAAGCGGGCACATCGGGTCGTCTTCACCCGCGAGGATGAGCGCCGGGCTCGTGATCATGTCCAGCATGCTCCACGGGCTGAAGCGCGGCACCTCATTGCGGAAGTAGTGCAGGCTGACGTCGGTCGTCTGGATCGACCTGGCCCGCCGCTGCCGGACCTCTTCGGCGGACATCGGCTTGCTGCTGTACAGCGGGAGGCAGACCCGGCGGAACTCGGCCAGCGATTCCGCGCTCAGCTCCGCGAAGTCGCGTTCGGCAACGGCAGCCGCTTCGTCGCCGCCCAGGCGGCGGAATATCTCGACGCTGCGCGGGTAATCTGGCCGCCCTCCTGTGGTGTTGGCCAGGATGATGCCTCCCGCGTGGCCGGGAAAGGCCGCAGCGTAGGTCAGGGCCACGTGACCGCCGAAGCTACTGCCCAGGATCACGGGCTTCACCAGGCCGAGTGCGTCGCAGAGCCGCCTGAGGTCACTGGCCCAGGTCCGCACGTTCCAAGACTCTGAGCCGCTGCGGTCGCTGCGGCCGTGCCCCCGCTGGTCGTAGTACAGAACCTGAAAATTGTCGGCCAGCGGCGCCAAGACGTCCTTCAGGTTGACGTGGTCGGAGCCGGGCCCGCCATGAACGGCCACGAGGGTCGGCCGTTCGACCACCGTGTCTCCACGGGGAACGGCGGATGGTCCGGAAACGTCGAACCACAAGGTCACGTCGCCTAGGTCTATCCGCATCGCGGGTTGCCTCGCCTCTCACCGTCGCCGGCGTGCGGCCCGGACGGTACCAAGGAGGCGACCGCAAGCGCAACGCTCGGCCGCGCCGCCTGGGTCAGGGCTCCTGGCCGGGATATCCCCCCGAGAGGGTGATGCGCCCTGGCGGCCGGGACGGCACCTTGGGTCCAACTGACATCTGCCCGATCGGGGGACAGGCTATGCCAAAGCCGGAATCGGTCTTCATCTACGTCGGTACCTATCCAGGTCAGGCTCAAGCCCGCGAGGACTACCGGGTGGTCAAAGACCTGCACTCTGCCGGGGCGGTTGGGAGCTACGACGCCGCCGTGGTGACCAAGGACGACCAGGGCAAGGTGCACGTCAATAAGGATGAGATGGCCACACGGCACGGAGCCTGGGGTGGCGCGGCCGCCGGAGCGGCGGTCGGTCTCTTCTTCCCGCCCGCCATCATCGGCACAGCCATAGTGGGCGCGGCCGTGGGTGGGATCAGCGGCCACCTGTGGCGCGGCATGTCCCGTGCCGACGTCAAGGAACTCGGGGAGGTCCTCGATGCCGGGCAGGCCGCCCTGGTGGTGGTCGGGGAAAGCAACGTCGAGCAGGCCCTGGACAAGGCCGCTCTGAAGGCGGAGAAGCACGCCGCCAAGCAGCTGCACGTAGACCCGAAAGACATCGACCGGGCCGTCCGCGAATCCGCCGGCGCAATGAGCTGACCGGCCGCACGGCCTGGTGCCAGCCGTGACCTTCGCGGAGGTCATGGAGCACGTCGCGCTTCTCACTCGAAATCGAGATTAGTGGAGCGCCGCCGTGGCGCCGTGGCCTGGCGAGCGGGGCCGATGCGCTTCGTCAGGCTTCGGCAAGCGTGCCGAAACCCAAACACTCTGATCAGCCGGCCGACCATGAAGGTTGACCGCCCGCACCGCTAGGCATGCCGGCGGTCGCCAGATCGGGCGGCGAGGCACCGGTCAGGTCAAATTCTGGCTCAGCCTGGGGTTCGGGCAGCGATACGGCGCTCGCGGCCGGCGCGGGTTTGGGCCTGCGCGGGTTGCGGGCATCCGCTCCGCCGCCCCGGCCGCGGTAGACGAGGAGGCCGTTGACGGGGTCCGGCACGGCGTCCAGGGCCGCCCGCACGACCGGCAGGTTGCGGAAGGCCTGCCACTGCTCTTCGGTCTCGAAGAGGACCTCGAAGATCACGCCCCAGCTGCCCGCGTGCCAGGCCCCGTCGAGGGCGCCGTTGGTCAGCGCGGCCTCGATCAGGACGGAGTCGTGCTGCTCCTGCCACCCGTAAGCCGAGAGCTCACCGTGCAGCACCTCGATCGACCACCACTCGGCCATAGTTAAGATAGTACGTCTTTTACGGAAAAACGTCCCCGCTGATTCTCGGCGCCGATCCGTGGTTTGTTCCGCGGCTCCGATGCCGAGGTGGACGGGTTGGTCCGCGCCTGAGTCCCCGACCCCCAGGGTGAGTTGCGCTCCGGCAACCTAACGGTTATATTCAATCCTAACCGTTAGGTTTGGAGGACTCGGTGCAGCAGGAAGTCGTGCTGGCGATGCTGGCCAAGGAGCCGTCGTCGGGCTCACGGCTGCGCGCCCGGCTGAACGACGCGCTCGGCCCCCTCGGCGAGGACGTGAACGACGGGCAGATCTACGTCACCCTCTCCCGGCTGGAGAAGGCCGGGCTCATCGCTCGTCAGGGGACAGAGGCGCCGGAGGCGGGCCGAAAGGTATACGAGCTCACCGCGGCCGGTCAGGAGCGGGTTGCCGAATGGCTCTCCGAGGTCAGCTGGCCAAAGCCCGACCTCGCCGAGTTCCACCTGAAGCTCGTCGCCGCGGCCCAGGCCGGGCTCGCGGATCCGATCGGCATCGTCGACGCCCAGCGCCGGGAACTTATCCGGCGCCTTTGGGATGTGCAGCGCGCGGCGATGGCCGAACCCGATGGCTCACAGGCCGGGCTGCTGCTCGAAGGAATCGTGCTGCGCCTGCAGGCCGACCTGCGCTGGCTGGAAGCGTGCGAACGCGCCTGGATTGATCGGAGGACTCGGTGAACGAGAACAGTTCGGACGCGCCCATCGTGCGTGCCCGAGGGTTGCGTAAGGAGTACGGGAGCGGTTCGGGGCTGGTGCACGCGGTCGACGACGTCGACCTCGAGGTCGCCCAGGGCGAGGCGCTGGCGATCATGGGGCCGAGCGGCTGCGGAAAGTCCACCTTGCTGCATCTGCTCGGCGGCCTCGACCGGCCGAGCGCCGGTGAGATATGGCTGGAAGGCCGACAGATCGACCGGCTGTCCGAGCGCGGCCTTGCCCAGTTCCGGCGCCATGACGTGGGGTTCGTTTTCCAGGCCTTCCACCTGATGGACGAGCTGACCGCCCAGGAGAACGTGGAGCTGCCCGCGCTTCTCGGTGGACGCTCACCCCGGGAAGCGCGTCGGCGGGCCCGCCAGCTGCTCGACCAGGTCGGGCTCTCCGACCGGGCCGGCCACCTCCCGTCGGCGCTCTCCGGCGGCCAGCGCCAGCGTGTCGCGATCGCCCGGTCGCTCGCTAACGACCCGCGGATCGTGCTGGCCGACGAGCCGACCGGCAACCTGGACAGCGCGGCGACCTTGGAAGTGCTCCGGCTCTTCGAGGGTCTGCACACCGCCGGTCTCACGCTCATCGTCGTGACCCACGACGAGCGGATCGCGGCAACGTCGAACCGGATGATCTCGATGCGCGATGGCGCCTTTGTCGATGAGATGCGCCTGACCGGCGGCACCGGCGGCACCGGCGGCGCGAGGCGCAACCTCTCTGACTTCGCCGGGTTGGGTGGCTGAGCAATGGGCACCGCTCTGCTCGTCTTCCGGCTCGCGGCGCGCGACGTGCGCCGCCACGCTGCCCAGGCCATCCTGCTCGTCGTCGCCATCGCGGCGGCGACGGCGACGCTCACGATGGCGATCGCCCTGAACGGCGTGACCAGCCGGTCGCCGTACCTGACGACCCGTGCCGCGACAAAGGGCCCGGACGTCGTCGCGTACCTTACGTCCGCCGCCCAGGCGAGCAACCTCAGCTATGCATCCGGAGTGGCGCGCCACAGCGGCCCTTTCCCGGTCGCCTCCGCGACGATCCACTTCGACGGCCGCCAGGCCGACGTGTTTGCAGAGGGGCGCAGCGAGGCGCCGTCCGCGGTCGACCAGCCGCTGCTAACGGCCGGGAGCTGGGTGCGACCGGGTGGCGTGGTGATCGAGCGGACCTTCGCCGACGCGCTCGGCGTCTCGGTGGGCGACCGGGTCATCATGAACGGCAAGTCGTTCGCGGTCGCGGGCATCGCGGTGACCGCGGCCCAGTCGCCGTATCCGAACCTGTGCAACGGCACCCTGGAAGGGCCCACACCGGCGGAGTCGAAGTTCTCCAATGCCTGCCCGTCGTGGTTCAGCATCCCAGTTCTGTCGCTCGGGGACGGCCAGGAACTATCCAGTTCCGACGAAGTCGGCCAGATCTGGACGACCGAGGCGGACGCGATCGGGCTGACCTCGAAGGCAAATCCCCTGACGACCTACGCCGTGAACCTGAAGCTCGCGAACCCTAACGATGCCCAGGCATTCGCCTACGACCGCTTCGCTCATACCGACAGCGCTACAGCTCCGGTGTTCTCGACCTGGCAGGGGCTGGCGTCGGAAGACGGGAAGCTAATCCAGGACGGGCAGGGCGTGCTCGAGCCGGGGGCGTTCCTCCTCGCGCTACTCGCGATCGCCAGCGTGGCCGTGCTCGTCGGACGCCGGCTGTCGGAGTACGCGCGCCGGGTCGGGCTGCTGAAGGCAGTCGGCGGCACGCCGAGCGTGGTCGCGGCGACCTTCCTCACCGAAAACCTGGTGCTCGCGGTGTTCGCCGCGGTGGTCGGCCTGGCGGCCGGCTGGCTCGCGGCACCGCTGATCACCAAGCCGGGCGCGGCCCTCATCGGGACTGCGGGCGCGGCCCCGCTCTCGCTGGGCACCGTGGTGCAGGTCATCGGGCTGGCGATAGTGGTGTCGCTCGCGGCGACGCTCGTTCCCGCCATCCGCGCGTCGCGCGGAAGCACGGTTGCGGCGCTCAACGACGTCGGCCGCCCGCCGAAGCGCCGGGGCGCCCTGGTGCGCGTCTCGAGCAGGCTGCCGATCCCGGCGCTGTTCGGGCTCCGGCTGGTGGCGCGGCGCCCCCGCCGTTCGCTCCTCAGCGCCGCAAACGTCGCCGTCACTACCACCGGCATCGTGGCGGTGATCGCGTTCCACGCCTTCGCCGACAACACGCTGTCCGGAGCCGTCGCCCTGACTGGGGGCGGGCTGTCCAACCCGGTGGTCAACCGCGACGAGCAGATGCTCACGGTCATCACGGTCCTACTGGTCGCCCTCGCCGCGCTGAACACGCTGTTCACGACCTGGGCGACCGTGCTCGACGCACGTCACGCCGCCGCGCTGATGCAGGCGCTCGGCGCACGATCCCGGCAGGTCAGCTCCGGTCTCGTCGTCGCCCAGGTGCTCTGCGCGCTGCCGGGCGCCATTCTCGGCATCCCCCTCGGCATCGGGCTCTTCGAACTCGCCGTCAAACATGGGAGCCTGCCGCCGGTGACCTGGCTCGTTGCTGCGGCCATCGGGACGCTGGTGGCGATGGCCGCGCTCACGATCGTGCCGGCCCGAATCGGCGCCCGGCAGCCCATCGCCGAGGTACTCAGCGCCGAGGCAGCATGACCCGCGTTCTGGGCTGCTGGGCTGTCGGGCTGGACCGTCGGCCCGTGGGCCCGTGCTGCATCATCAGCCTCGCCCGCCCCATCCGCCCCAGCCCAGACCCACTCAGGTATTCGATTTCCATGATCTGGGAGGATTAATACTGCTATTTGCTCGTTATCCTCCCAGATCATGAAACAGCCTGTCCGCTCGGCCGTTCAGGTCGCCCGGCAAGCGCTTAGGTACGCGGCATCGGCTAATCCGCCTGACGCGTTCCCCCGTTGACCCGATTACGAGGCGCCGAAGTCGGCGCGGCGCGCTCGGGCTGCCTAGCCGACACCCTGGGGTTGCGTCGTGGCGGGCATTTCGGTGGCGGTCACGATGAACGCGAGGACCTCGGCCTCGTAGCGCAGCTTGTCGTAGCGGCCGGTCGGCCCCATGTGCGCCTCGGTCCCCAGCTCGGCGCGGAACAGCACCCGGCCGCCCGCGCTGCCCGGGCTGGCGGCGGCGGTGGCGCGGAGGCGGGCCACCCACTTGGCCGGCTCGCGGATCAGCACGCGGGTGTCGTGCACGTTCCCGGTGACCAGCAGGTCCGGCCAGGGCGGCGGCGGCACGTTGTCGTACGGGCTGTATGAGCGCAGGTAGGCCCGCATGACCGGGTCGTTCCCCGGGTCGCCCCATTCGCCCCATTCGTTGATCGTGAGGGGGATCGTCGGATCCGACATCGTGGTCACGCAGTCCACGAACGGGACCTCGGCGACCACGGCCCTCCAGCGCTGCGGCGCCATCGAGAACACCGCTCCCTGCAGCAGGCCGCCGGCCGACCGCCCGCGGGAAACGATCCGGTCCGGCGCCACCCAGCCTTCGGCGGCCAGCATGTCGGCGGCCGAGATGAAATCGGTGAACGTGTTGCGCTTGCGGTCCAGCCGCCCCTGGAGCCACCAGCGCCGGCCGCCTTCGCCGCCGCCGCGGATGTGCGCCACCGCGTACACCGCGCCCCGGTCCAGCAGGCTGGGCGTGGCCACGCTGAACTCCGGCCAGTAGCAGTCCTCGTAGGCGCCGTACCCGTCCAGCAGGCACGCCGCGGACCCGTCCTGGCGCAGGTCGCGGTGGCAGGCGACCGTCACCGGGATGACCGTGCCGTCGGCAGCGGTCGCGGTCACCCGCTGCGTGACGTACCCCGCTGGGTCGTATCCCGGCACGTCCTTGCGCTTGCGCAGCTCCCAGCGTCCGCTGGCGAGGTCCACGTCGTGCCACGACGGCGGGTCGATCAGCGACTCGGTCCGCACGGTGACCGCGTCCGCCGCGTAGTCGTCGTTGGTCCCGAGGGCGAGCGAGTACTGCGGCCCGGTGGCCTCGATGAGCCGCTGCTCGCCCGACGGGCGGTGCACGACACGCAGCTGCGGCGCTGCCGCGTGCCGCTGCTCCACCACCAGGTAGGGCCCGAACACGTGACACGACGCCAGGCGGGTGTCCGGCGATCCCGCGATGACCTCGGTCCAGCTCGCCCGTCCGGGTGTCCGCGCGGGGGCCCGGACCAGCCGGAACTCCTCGGCGCCGTCGTTGGTGACGAGGTAGAACTCGCCGCCGTCCGGCCCGTCCGCGTGGTCGGCGCGGTACTCGGTGCCGCGGGCCCTCGGCTCCAGCACAGCAGGCGGCGTCTGCGGTGCGGCTGCGGGGATGACCAGGGTCTCCGTTGTGTTCCTGGACTCGGTCTCGATCAGCACGTAGCCGCCGCTGCGGGTGGCCCGGACGATGAGCGCGAAGCGCTCGTCGTCCTCGCGGAACACCCGGACGTCGCTCGCGGGGTCGGTCCCGAGTTCGTGCCGCCACACCTCGTGCGGGCGGTACTGCTGGTCGGTGAGCACGTAGAACAGCGACCGGGAGTCCGCGGCCCAGGCAAGCCCGTAGTAGGTGGCATCGATGCGGTCGGGCAGGTCCTCGCCGGTGGCCAGGTCACGGATGCGGAGCTGGAACAGCTCGTCGCCGGTGAAGTCCACCGAGTACGCCAGCAGCCGGCCGTCCGGGCTGACCTCGCGAACCCCGAGGTCTACGTACCCGCCGGTGCAGGCCGGGTCGCCGAGCAGCAGGTTCGCGTCGAGCAGCACCTGGGTCGGCTCTCCGGGCGCGGTCACGCGGCAGAACTGCTCGAGTTCCTGCCCCTCGGCCACCCGGGTGAAGTAGCTGAACCCGCCCCGGCGCCAGGTCACCGAGTCCTCCGCGGGAGCCACCCGCGCGGTCATCTCGGCAAGCAGCCGGTCCTGCAGCGCGCGGGTTGGGGCCGTCTCCCGCTCGTAATACGCGCGCTCCGCGGCCAGGTAGTCGCGCATCGCGGGCAGGTCATGGTCGCGCATCCACGCGTACGCGTCGCTCGTTGCTGGCCAGCCCGGCTCCACGTCTGCCGCCACCGGCGCGACCGGCGGCGCCGATTCCTGCGCTTGATCGGTCATGATCGGCTCCTCGCCGGATACCCGGCAACTAGGCTGCGCAGCTCCTCGACGGGAATCTGGCGGGACGTGTTCCCGTCCCGGCCGGTGACGGTCACCGACTGCAGCAGGCTGTTGATCACGGCTTCCTCGGTGGCCTCGGCGACGGCGGCGAAATAGTCGTCGAGCGCCCGGCCGGTGACCGGGGCCCGCGGCGGCGCGGCACCGCGCGGGGCGCGCAGCCCGGTAGCCAGCGCCAGGAAGATCTCGCCGCTGCCGTGGTGGGCGGTGCTGCCACACCGGGCCAGGCCCAGGCCGGCCCGGCGGGCCGCCCGCTGGCAGGCGGCACCGTCCAGCGGGCCATCGGTGATCGCGACGACGATGCATGACCCGGCGGGGCGCGGCACCCCCGGCCGCCCCGGCGCCGGAGCGCCAGCCTGGCCGCCGACCGGAGCGGAGGCCTGGCCGCCGACCGGCCCGTCGGCGTCACGTTCCGGCAAAAGCTGGCCCGCGGGCACCCCCGCGACGGTGAGCCGCCCCGCCTCGCCGAAATTGGTCAGGGTGAGGACGCCCACGACCGAGCCGTCGGGAAGAACCCGCGACGCGGTGCCGATCCCGCCCTTGTAGCCGAGGCAGCTCATCCCGGTCCCGGCGCCGACGGCGCCCTCCACGGCCGCCACTCCGCCGGCCGAGGCGCGCGCGGCGGCCAGCGCGTCCCGCACGTCGCCGCGCTCCACCTGCATCCGCCGGGTGTCGTTGAGGAAGCTGTCGTCGCACTCGGCGACGATCGGAATGATCACATCGTCGGCGATCGCGGGCTGTTCCTCGATCAGCAGCTCGCACGCGGCGTCGTAGACCCGCCCGACCTGCATGGTCGAGGTGAGGAACACCGGCGTCTCGGCCAGGCCCCACTCCTGCGCGGTCAGCAGCCCGGTGCACTCGCCGGCGCCGTTGAGCACCGCGCCTCCGGCCGGGACCGGCGCGGCGAACACGTCGCCGCCCGGGTCGATCACGGTGACCCCGGTCCGGGCGATGCCGCGGCCGGCCGGCGGGGGCGGCTCGTCCCGCCAGACAGTGGCGTGCCCCAGGCCGACGCCGGGGACGTCGAGTACCGACCCGGTCGGGCCGGATGGCAGCAGGCCGATGGCGATGCCAAGATCAGACGCGCGAGGCATTCCGTGATCGTAACCGCCACCGCGGCGGGTGGGGAGGGGCGCGTGAGCCTGCCGGTTCCGGTGGTCTGGAGCGAGGACTGCCTGCGGCACGAGCCGGCGTGGGAGGTGTGGCTCGGCGTCCGGGACCCGGGCACCGAGGTGCCGGCCAGGGCGCTGGCGCTGCGCGACGCGCTGTCGGCGGCCGGGGCGCCGGTGGTCCCCGCCCGCGAGCACGACGACACCGTGCTGCGCGCGGTGCACGACCCGGCGCTGGTCGACCACCTGGCGCAGGTCTGGGCCGAGTGGTCGGCGGCCGGCCTGCCCGGCGAGTACGGCCGGGACCGGGTCGTGCCGTACGTGTTCCCCACGCCGGGACTGCTGGGCGGCCTGCCGCTGCGGACGCCGCCCGCGGTCCACGGCCGGGCCGGGCTGTTCTGCTACGACACGATGACGCTGGTCGGCCCGGGAAGCTGGGCCGCGATCCGGGGCGCGGTGGACGCGGCGCTGACCGCGGCCGACCTGGTCAGCGGCGGTGAGCGGCTCGCGTACGCGCTGTGCAGGCCCCCCGGTCACCACGTGACCAGGAGCGCGTACGGCGGCTCCTGCTACCTGAACAACGCCGCGGCCGCCGCGCAGGCGCTCCGGGACGCCGGGGCGGGGCGGGTCGCTGTGCTGGACATCGACGCGCATCACGGCAACGGCACGCAGGCGATCTTCTACGATCGGGCCGACGTCTGGTACGGCTCGCTGCACGTCGACCCGGGGGCTGGCTGGTTCCCGCACTACGCCGGGTACGCCGACGAGCGGGGGAGCGGGCCGGGCGCCGGCGCCAACCGGAACCTCCCCCTGGCGCCCGGAACCGGGGACGACGGCTGGCTCGCCGCCCTGGATGTGCTCTGCGATGAGATCCGGGAACGAGACGCCGACGCGCTGGTCGTCTCGCTCGGCGTCGATGCCGCCGTCGGCGATCCGGAGAGCCCGCTGCGCGTCACCGAGGACGGCTACCGCGAGGCGGGCCGCCGGATCGGCTCACTCGGCCCGGCCGTGTTCATCCAGGAAGGCGGCTACGATCTGGCATCGCTGGGCCCGCTGGTCGTGGCCACCATAGACGGGGCCGCAGGTTGGGGCACGACCACGACGCGTGGGTAAGTTGGGACGTATGAGCAGGTCGTGGCCCTGGCAGGACAGCCTGGGTGCGGACAAGACCGACACGACGGATACGACCGACTTTGCGGAGGCGTTCCGTGCGGCCGGCATCGGCGCCTGGGACTGGTTCCTGGACTCAGGCGTGCTGAAGCTCGATGAGAACGCGATGGCCGTGATGGGCATTGACCCAGACAGGTATGACGGCCTCATCAACGCCTGGACCAGCCTGGTGCATCCCGACGATTACCCCTGGGTGGCCGAAGATACGCGGCGGGCCGTGTACACGGGCGGGTCGTTCGACCAGGAGTTCAGGATCTGCCGCCACGGGACCACAGTGTGGGTCCGGTCCCGGGGCCGGGTACTGGCCGACGCGGACGGGCGCCCGTACCGTCTGGTGGGTGTGATCTGGGAGACCGCGCCGTCGCGAGGTGACAGCGGTGAGCCTGAGACCGAGCCTGACGCCGAGGTGCGAGGTACCGAGCGGGCGGCCCGGATCCAGGACCTGGCCTCGGCCCTGGCCGAGGCTGTCACCTCGCAGGATGTGGTGACCGCGGTCGCCGACCGGGTGCTACCGCCATTCGGGGCGTCCGGTCTGATCATTCAGGTGCCCGACCGCGGCATCATGCGGGTAATCGGGGCTGTCGGCTACTCCCAGTCGTTCATCGACGTGATCAACGCACCCGCGGCGGATCTCGGCCCGGTAGAGGAGGCGATGAGCACTCACCGGCCCTGGTTCGTCTCCTCCGCGGAGGAGTTCGTGCAGCGCTACCCGAGAATGCCCGGCATACCGGCGTTGGGCGGCAAGCAGGCGTGGGCGTTCCTGCCGCTGGTCGTTTCGGGACATGTGGCCGGCCTGTGCGTGATCTCATTCGCTTACCCCCGCCGCCTGACCGGCGCGGAGCGAGCCCTGCTGATCGCGCTCAGTGGCCTGATCGCCCAGGCGCTGGAGCGGGCCCGGCTCTTCGACGCCGAGCACGCCCGGGCGCAGGCGCTGCAGCGAGCGCTGCTCCCCCAGGAACTGCCCGTCCTCCCTGCCGTCACCGCGGCCGCCCAGTATCTTCCCGCGGGGCAGGGCATGGATGTCGGCGGCGACTGGTACGACGTCATCCCGCTGTCAGCCGACCGGGTTGCCCTGGTGATCGGCGACGTCATGGGCCACGGCTTGCCGGAAGCGGTCATCATGGGCCGGCTGCGCACCGCCGTGCAGACCCTGTCTGACCTCGAGATGCCGCCCGACGAGATCCTGGGCCGCCTCAACGACCTGGTCAACGGCCTCGGTGACGATACGTTCGCCACCTGCCTGTACGCGATTTACGACCCGACGACCGCGACCTGCTCCGTCGCGCGGGCCGGCCACCCGCCGCTTGCCATCGTCTGCCCCGACGGCCGGGTGTCCTTCGCGAAAGGGAATGGCGACCCGCCGCTGGGCGTCGCTGATCCCCCGTTTGAGGTCGTGGACCTGCCGGTTCCTGAGGACGGGTTGATCGTCCTGTACACCGATGGCCTGATTGAGTCGGCCGAACGCGACGTCGACAGCGGGATGAGCCGCCTGGCCGAGCTACTGCGCAGCCACCATGCGCAGGACCTGGACCAGCTCTGCGACAGCCTCACCGAGGCGCTCATGCCTGCCGACCGCCAGCGTCCCGACGATGCCGCCCTGCTGGTCGCCCAGGTACATGCCACGGCTCCGGATGCCATCGCCACCTGGTCGCTGCCGGAGAACGCGCAGGCCGCCAGCGCCGCCCGTCAGCACGTGCGCGAGACGCTCGGCGCCTGGCACCTGAACGACCTGGCGCTCACCACCGAGATGCTTGCCAGCGAACTGGTCGCCAACGTCGTCCGGCATGCCAGGGGACCGGCCAGCCTCCGGCTGATGCGCAGCCGGTCCCTGGTCTGCGAGGTCTTCGACGGCAGCCAGACCACGCCGCGTATCCGCCGGACATCCTGGACCGACGAGGGCGGCAGGGGCCTGCAGCTGATTTCCGCGCTCAGCGACCGCTGGGGTACCCGGTACATGCCCACGGGAAAGTGCATCTGGACCGAGCAATCCCTGCCCGCGCAGGGCTAACCGCGCCGTGGCTGGATCGGCCGAGCCGTTTGCTTGCTGCTGGCGTGGGCTTTGATGAAGGCGGCGATCCGGTCGTTCAGTTCGTCGATCCGGTTGAAGCCGCCGTGGCTGCCGGGGACGATGGCGACCTCCGCATGCGGCATGACGCTTCCCCGGGCGCGGGCCTCCGCCGGGGTGAGCATGGCGCTGCGGGCTCCGGTGATCAGCAGGACCGGCACGTCGATCGCGCGGAGCTCGTCGTCGGTGAGGACGCCGGGAAACTTCGGTTCCGCCCGGTAGCCGCGGATGGCTGCCCACATGAGCGTCATCAGCTCCGGCTGCAGCATGGCCGGGTTGTCCAGCCACCGGGCGAGGCGGCGGCGCAGCGGCATCGGGGTCAGGGTGGCCAGCCCGCTGATGGTGAGCCACCACCAGAAGCGGGCGTCGAGCCTGGTGAGCCCGGCGGGGTCGAGCAGCGTGATCGAGGCGACCTGGCCGGGCGCCCGGATCGCCTGGTTCATGGCGACCCAGCCGCCGTAGGAGAAGCCCACCAGGTGCGCCGGGCGGTCGCTGAGCTTGCCCAGGAGCTCGTCAAGCCAGGCCGCGCAGGCGGCGGGGGGAGTCATCAGGGCGCGCGGGACGCTGGGATTCGCGTCGCCGGGCATGTCGATCGCGTACACCGGGCCGTCCACTGCGAGGGCCGCCACGTGCGGGAACCAGACAGCTGCGTTGCCCCCGGCACCAGTGAGCAGCACGACCGGGTCCCCGCCGGGATGCGGCCGGTAGGCGTGCACCCGCGTGGTCGCGGTCGCCGTCTCGATATCGAACTCCTCGCGCGGCTGCGGCCACAGCGCGAAAGTCCGCTCGTAGGCGGCCATGAACTTCTCCCGTGCCGCATCGCTCACCCACGATCCCGGCTCGCCCTCGGCTGCCAGGTCTGCTGCGCCGGTGATGCGCTTGATCCCGAGCATGTCCGCCTCCTAGCGGCTGAGCCCCCCATGTTTATGATACGAACGTATCATGAAGATGGCGGGCGGATGCCAAGGGATACGGTGGGCGAGTGCCGAAGCGGGTCGACCACGAGGAGCGGCGGCGCCAGATCGCGGACGCGCTGCTGCGGACGGCCGCCACGCGCGGGCTGCACGCCACCGGGATGCGCGAGGTCGCAGCCGAGGCCGGCGTGTCCCTGCGGCTGGTCCAGTACTACTTCGGCACCAAGGAAGAACTCCTGCTGTTCGCCATGCAGCAGCTGGCCGCCCAGTTCAGCGCGCGGGCTGTGGCGCGGTTCAGGGAGACAAGCGGGTCAGGCGGCTTGGCTAGCCCGCGCGACATCATCGCCGCCATCCTGACCGAGGGGCTGCCCGCAGATGACGAGCGGCGCACCTTCACCGTCCTGTACACGGCCTACTTCGCGCTCTCGCTGACCGACCCGGCGCTGGCGATCGGTCCCCTGGTCCGGAGCTCAGCCGCCGTGATCGACGTGGTCGCCGCCCAGCTGCGATCTGCCCAGGCCACCGGCGCGACGCCCGCCTGCCTGGACCCGGACCTGGAAGCCTTCAGCCTGATTGCCATGTCCGCGGGCCTGGGCACGAGCGTCCTGGGTGGCCAGTCCACGCCCGGCCAGGCGCAGGCCGTCATCGACTACCACCTGGACCGCCTGTTTCCCAATCCCGGCCAGCATCACGCCGGGCGCCCCGTGACGGCAGACGCGATCCAAGGCACAGACTCCACGGCTACGACCTGCCGCTGACCCGCGTTCAGCGACCCGCAAGGTTGTTGGCGGCGGCTATCGGGTCATTCTGGCTGGGTCGCTGGGGTCCGCCTGGTAATGGCGACGGCGGCGACGACGACCCATAGGAGTTCCAGGCCGAGGAAGATTCGCTCGTAGAGGCCGCCGGGAGCGTGGTGGTGTTTGCTGGCGGTGCCGAGCAGCAGGTACACGACGGCACCGGCTACCGATATCGCGAGCAGGACGCGGGCAGCGGGCCGCCAGGCCGGGTCGGACATGAGACTGGCGGATACGAGGATGGCGCCGATCGTGACGCAAGTGAACGCGATGACAGCCAGGACCACGTGGACGACGCCGCTGCCGGTCTGGGGCGTGCCCGCGGGGTCATCGGCGAAGAACGCGAGCAGGCCGGAGCAGATCGCCCAGGTGGCGAGCAGGGCCAGGCCGCAGCCGGTGCGCCCGTCGAGGCGGGCGACCCGGTACAGGGCGGCGGCGATGGCCAGGGACAGGGCGCAGCGCAGCAGGAAGTTCAGGTCCATCACCCAGTACCACGGGCCGCGGCCGTAGTCGCTTTCTGCGTTGTAGATCAGGCTGTACCCGGGCCGCAGGAAGGCCAGCAGGACGTCGATGGCCACGTAGACGGCGACCCCGGCGATGGCGAGCCGGGCTAGCGGTTTCGCACCGTACGCGGCGGGGCGCTGGCGCGGCGGCGAGACGTGGGCCCTCACAGGGATCCCCGGAAGGACGGGCCGAGGCGACCGCGGGTCGGCCAGGGGAGGCGTTGCGAGAAAGAGCAACCTGGTTGCATTTTTCTATAATGCTGGAGTCATGACTGCGGAGGCAACCCCCACGTACCGGTTCGGTGACCTGGTCGCCCTGGCCAGGCTGAGCTGGGTCGGCGAAATGACCAGCCGCCTGGAAAGGCTCGGCTATCCCGGCTTCCGGCGCGGCGACGCGGCCGTGATGCGGGTGCTGTGGCGGGGGCCGCTGCCGGTCGGCCGCCTCGGCGCTGGCCTGGGCGTGACCCGGCAGGCGGCAAGGAAGATCGCCGACACGCTGGAGCAGAGGGGCTACGCCACGGCCGAACGGGACTCGCGCGACACGAGGCAGCTGAACGTCACGCTTACCCCGGCCGGCCGCGACTATGCCCGTGCGGTCATCGCCGTGACCGAGGAACTCAACCAGGAGGTCGCCGCGCGAGTCAGCCCTGCCCAGCTCGCCGCGGCGGACACCGTGCTGCGCGCCGCCTTGTTCGATGCCAGCGCCAGGGAGCGAGCCAGCCAGCTGCCTCCACCTCCGGGGTGACCTCCGGCTCAGACGGCGCCACTGCCCGCTGGGCGCGCTGGCCGGGCGGTGGATCGCCTATCAGCCCGGGCTCCGGTCACCCGGGTCCTGGCTGTACGGGATCGCCGCCAACGTGGTCGCGGCGGGGCCGGGCTGCCGCGCGGAGGGCTGCCGCGGGATGTAACCGTCGCGCAACCGTAGCTGCGGCATCGTGGCACCTGGCGGGCCGGAACAGCCCCGCCTGGAGAAGCAGTCACGACCGCAGCGGAGGGTCTCAGCGTGACCGCAGGCGACGAGCACGGCAGCGGCAGCCAGCAGTCGCACGAATGGGGGAGCCGAGGCCTGGCCGGACCCGGGCAGCCGGGTTACGGCTACGTTCCCGTCCCGCAGCCACCGCGTCGGCGATGGACCCCGCTCATCTCCTATGTCGCTGTCGCGGCGGTGGCGGCCTGTTGCGGGGGCCTGGCCGTCGCGCTGACCTCCTCCAGCGGCAGCCCGCCAAGCGCGAGCGCGGGCCTGCGCCCCGGCAGCGGCGCCAGTACCGAGCCCGGGGCAGTACCCACACCTGGCGCCGACATCAGCAGCGCGACCCTGCAGCGGGTGGAGAGCGCCGTGCAGCCCGGCCTCGTCGTGATCAACAGCAAGCTCCAGGACGACGGCGCCGACGTCTCCGGCGCGGCCGGCACCGGCATGATCATCAGTAGTTCCGGTCTGGTGCTGACCAACAACCACGTGATCAACGCGACCAACGGCCTCACCGCGACGGTCGTCGCGACGCACAGGACCTATCCGGCCGTGTGGCTCGGGTACGACAAGGGCTCGGACATCGCGGTCATCAAGCTGGAGGGAGCGTCCGGGCTCACCCCGGTCCCGCTTGGCGACTCCTCGGCCGTCAAGGCCGGCGATGGCGTCGTCGCCATGGGCAACGCCAACGGGACCGGCAGGATCACCACGGTGACCGGCGCTATCACCGGCCTGAACGAGGCCATTTCGGCCAGTGACGAGGGCAGCGGTGAGTCTGCCGAGCATCTGACCGGCATGCTCCAGACCGACGCCGACATCATCAAGGGCGACTCCGGCGGGCCGCTCGTGAGCACCACCGGCAAGGTCATTGGCATGGACACCGCCTCGAGCAGTGACGTCATGGCCAGCCAGGAGAACGTGGGCTTCGCCATCCCGATCAACAAGGCCATGACGATCGCCCGGGAGATCATCGTCGGCAGGCCTGGCGCGGGCGTGCGCGTCGGCGCGACCGGCTTTGTGGGCGTGCTCGTGGCGAGCGCGCCATATGGCCGGCAGAGCACGCAGGGCAGTCCGCAGGCGCAGCTGCAGCAACTGAAGGAAAGCGAAGAGCAGCAGGGGCTCGGCCCCGGCGGCAGCTTCTACACCTCGCCGAGCGGATGCCTGTCCAACGCGGCAGGCGCGGGAATCCCCGGCCACATCGCGCCTGCCTCGTCCGGGGCGCTCGTGCTCGGCGCGCTCTGCCAGAGCCCGGCCGCAGCGGCGGGCCTGGCCGCAGGCGATGTGATCACCGCCGCAGCGGGCCAGCAGGTGTCCTCACCCGCGTCGCTGACCAGCATCCTGGCAAGGGTGCCGGCCGGAAAGACGATCACCATTGTATGGGTCACCCCGGACGGCCAGACGGTCACCCACAAGATCACCCTCGCCCAGATCCCGCCCCAGTAGGCCGGGTGCCAGCCCTTCGCGGGGCGTTCTGGTGAGACCGGCGGAGACGTCTTTGCTATCATAGTTGATAGCAAAGACTGCATAGGGTGGTAGCAGTGGCGGCATTGAACATCCGGAACCTTGACGAGACGGTGAAGCGGCGCCTTAAGGTTCGCGCGGCTCGTCACGGCAGGTCGATGGAGGCAGAGGCGCGCGCGATTCTCGCGGAAGCCGTTCGCGAGCCCGCGGAATCGGTCGGGCTGTTCACGACGATTCTCGACCGGTTCGGCGCACTGGGCGGAGTCGACCTGGACCTGCCCGCTCGCAAGGAGCCAGCGCGTGCCGCGGATTTCTCCACATGATCATCGTCGATACGAACGTGGTTTCCGAGCTGATGCGCCCGGAACCCGACCCGGGCGTCGCAAGCTGGGTCCGCGCCAGGGACAGGCGCGAACTGCGCATGACCGCCATCTCACTCGCGGAGGTCCGGTACGGGATTGCCCGGCTCCCAGACGGACGAAGGAAGCAGGTCCTTCTCGGCGCGGCCGACGAGATATTCTCGGCCTTCGCAGACCAGATACTCCCGGTCGATGCCGCAGCCGCGGAACATTACGCGGTCATCGCCAGCAGCCGTGAGCGGGCCGGGAAACCGATCCCAGGCTTCGACGCGCTCATTGCGGCCGTCTGCCGCTCCCAGGGTGCGATGCTGGCGACTCGCAACGTGTCCGACTTCGACGGCACCGGGATCGAGATCATAAATCCCTGGACTCGATGACCGGTCCGGGGAATCAGGCCCTTGCTGGGGTGAGTTCCGATTCCGCGCGCTGCAGCGGGAAGTGGCAGGCGGCTATGTGCCCGGGGCCGAACGGGCGCAGCGGAGGCTCCTCGCTGGCGCACAGATCCTGGGCGTACGGGCAGCGGGTGCGGAACCGGCAGCCGGATGGCGGGGTGACCGGGCTCGGCAGCTCACCCTTGATCACCGCGCCCTTGCCCGCCCTGGCCTGCTCGGGATCGGGAACCGGGATGGTGCCGATCAGCCCGGCCGTGTAGGGGTGCGCGGCGCGCTCGTAGATGTCGTCCGCCGTGCCCATCTCGACCATCTTGCCGAGGTACATGACGCCGATGCGGTCGGCCATGTACTTGACGACCGCCAGGTCGTGCGAGATCACGATGTAGGTCAGGCCGTGGTCGGCCTGCAGCCGCTTCATCAGGTTGAGCACCTGCGCCCGGATGGACACGTCGAGCGCGCTGACCGGCTCGTCCGCGACGATGACCCTCGGGCTGAGGGTGAGCGCCCGAGCGAGGCCGATCCGCTGCCGCTGACCGCCGGAGAACTCGTGCGGGTAGCGCTCGACCGCGTTGCGCGGCAGGCCAACCTCGTCGAGCAGCTCGAACACGCGCTGTTGCTGCTCGTTGTGGCTGCCGACGTGCTGGATGGTCAGCGGCTCGCGGATGATCGAGCCGACCCGCATCCTGGGGTCGAGCGATGAGTACGGATCCTGGAACATCAGCTGCAGGTCGCGGCGCTGCCTGCGCAGCTCGCCGCGGCTGAGCGCGGAGATGTCCTGCCCGGCCAGCAGCACCGAGCCCGAGTTCGGCCGCTCCAGCGCCACAACGACCCGGCCGATCGTGGTCTTGCCACAGCCCGACTCGCCCACCAGGCCGAATGTCTCCCCGGCGTTGACAATAAACGACACGTTAGAGACCGCGTGCACGGCGGCCACCTTGCGCTGCAGGATCGCCCCGGCGGTGACCGGGAACTCCTTGACCAGTTCGCGCACCTCGAGCAGTGGCGCTCCGGCCGCGAAGCCGTCCGCGCCGTCCGCAACGCTGGGTGGCGCGGACGGCCGGTCGGCTACCGCCTGCGCGCGGGGAGCCGAACCGTCTGCGGCCCCGGCGCCGGAGGGTCCGTCGACCGGGTGCCAGCAGGAGAACAGGTGCGCCAAGGTCTCGCCGGTGAGCGGCGGCTCGTCGGTGCGGCACCGGTCGGTGGCCCGGCCGCAGCGGGGCGCGAACCGGCAGCCCGGCGGTGGGTCCGACAGGTCCGGCGGCAGCCCGCCGATGGTCAGCAGCCGCTGCTTGCTGTCCTGGTCCAGCCGCGGGATCGACGCGAGCAGGGCGTGGGTGTATGGGTGGCGCATGTGCCGGAACAGGGTGCCGGTATCGGTGGCCTCTACCATCCGGCCCGCGTACATGACCTGGACCCGGTCCGCGTGCCCGGCGATCACGCCCATGTCGTGCGTGATCAGCAGCATCGCCATGCCGAGCCGGTCCTTCAGGTCGTGCAGCAGGGCCAGGATCTGCGCCTGGATCGTGACGTCCAGCGCGGTGGTCGGCTCGTCGGCGATCAGCAGCTTGGGCTCGCAGGTCAGCGCCATCGCGATCATCACGCGCTGGCGCAGCCCGCCGGAGAGCTGGTGCGGGTAGTCACCGAGCCGTTCGGCCGGCCGGGGCAGGCCGACGAGCGCGAGCACCTCCTTCGCCCGGTCCATGGCGGCCGACCTGCTGGCGCCCTTGTGCAGCCGGACCGGCTCGGCGACCTGGTAGCCGATGGTCTTGGTGGGATCCAGCGAGGTGAGCGGGTCCTGGAAGATCATGGCGACGTCGTTGCCGCGGATCTTGCGCAGCTCAGAATCGGGAAGCCCGACGAGTTCCCGGTCGGCCAGCTTGATCGAGCCGCCGACGATCTCGCCGCCCGCCGGCAGCAGGCCCATGATGGACAGGCCGGTCATCGACTTGCCGCAGCCCGACTCGCCCACCAGCCCGAGGGTCTCGCCCGCGTCGATCGCGAGGTCGACGTTGCCGACCGCCTGCACGACCGACTTGGTGAGCTGAATGTGGGTCGACAGGTTGGTGATCTCCAGCACCGGGCTCATCTGCGGCGCAGCCTTACGTCGAGCGCGTCGCGCAGTGCGTCGCCGAGCAGGTTGCAGGCCATCACGACCGCGATGATGCAGATCCCCACCGGGTAGACCTGCCACCAGTAGCCGTCCTGCAGGTACGAGATCCCGTTGTTGAGCATGTCCCCCCAGTCGAACGTCGGGAACTGCAGGCCGAACCCCAGGAACCCTAGGGTGGCGACGGCCAGGATCGCGTCGGCCACGCTGAACGTCGCGGTCACGATGATGACGCCCAGCGAGTTCGGCAGCAGGTGCCGGTTCGTCAGCCGGAACCAGCCGGCGCCGGCGGCGCGGGCCGCCGAGACGAAGTCCCGCACCCGCAGCGTCAGCACCTCGCCCCGGACCAGGCGGGCCGGGACCTGCCAGGTGAAGATGCCGATGATGATGCTGAGCCCGAGCACGGACGCCCCGTACCTGACCGCGACGATCAGCACGACGAACAGGAACGGGATCGAAAGCAGCACGTCCACGATCCGCATCAGGAAGCCGTCGAGCAAGCCGCCGGCCAGGCCGGACACCGCCCCCCAGACCGCCCCCCAGACCATCCCGATGACCGCGGAGAGGAAGCCGATCTCGAGCGCGGCCCGGCCGCCTATCATCAGCTCCTCGAGCACGTCGAAGCCCTGGTTGTCGGTGCCGAGCGGATGCCCGGCGCCCGGCGGCAGGTTCGTGGACTCCAGGTTCGAGCTCAGCGGGCCGTGGTACACGAACGGCCCGAGGTAGCAGAACAAGACGAAGAAGACGAGCACGACCAGGCCAACGAGGGCCAGCTTGTTCTGCGCGAACTCGCGGGCCGCCAGCCGCCAGCCGGTCTGGATCGGGCCGATGGCGCCGCCCTCGGGCGCGCGGGCCAGCTCCGGCGGCGGTAGCGCTGAGCCGAGGTTGGTCATCGGGCGCCTCCTGGCTGCGGGCTGCGGTCAGACAAGCCGGATCCGCGGGTCGGCGACGGTCAGGGCGATGTCAGCCACGAAGTTCCCCACCACGACCAGCACGGCGCCCACCAGCGTGTACGCGAGCAGGATCGGGTAGTCGGCATTGCCCAGGCTGTTGTAGAACAGCAGTCCGAGGCCGGGGAAGTTGAACACCGCCTCGCAGATCAGGTTGCCGGCCAGCAGGTCCGGGATCGACAGGCCGATCAGCGTGATCATGGGGAGGAACGCGTTGCGGACCAGGTGCCTCAGCAGGACCAGCCGCTCTGGCAGGCCCTTCGCCCTGGCCGCCTTGATGTAGTCCTGCGCCAGCGTGTCGATGGCGGCCGACCGCATGTATCGGGAGTAGCCGGCCAGGTTCAGCAGGGTCAGGCAGACGATCGGCAGCGTCATCGCGCGGAAATCGAAGATGATCGAGATCATCGACGTGGTCTGCGGGCCCTCAAAGCTGAAGATCGGGAACGAGATCGCCAGCAGGTCGATCGCGATCAGGTAGAGGAAGAAGTCCGGCATCGCGTACGTGACGAACGCGCCGGTGGTCAGGATGCCGTCGCCGAGCGTGTTCCGCCGGATCGCCTGGTAGATGCCGAGCGGGACCGCGATCACGATCGACAGCACCAGCGTGACGCCGGACAGCCACGCGCTGCGCTCCCAGCGCTCGTGGAACAGCGACGCCACGCTCTGGTTCAGCTTGTAGGAGTAGCCGAGGTTCCCGTGCAGTACCTGGTTGATGTACCGCAGGTACTGCACGACCCACGGGTCATCGAAGCCGTGCTGGCGGTTCCACTGCGCGATCGAGAACTTGTTGGCGTGCGGGCCGAGCACGTCGATCGCGGGCGTCGGGTAGATCACGTGCAGCATCAGGAAGATGAACACCGAAACCCCGAACAGCACCACGATCGCCGTTGCCGACCGGCGGATCAGGTAAGCCGACACGTCCCGTACCTCTGCTTAGCAGACGTCCCACCCTGACCCCGTCACTTCGTCAGGTACATCAGCTCGGTGTTCAGGTAGTACTGCGTCATGGCCTGGATCGCGGCCGGCTGGCCGGAGACGTTGTCCTTCCACACGATGATGAAGTCGATGTTGGGCTGGAACAGGCTCGGCTGCTGCTCGGTGAGGTACGAGGCCTCGGCCTTCACCGCGTTCGGGTTGCCGCCGGTCACCGACGCGCTGATCAGCTTGTTCGCCTCCGCGTCGTTGTAGAAGCCGCCGTTGTCCGAGCCACTGGTGTTGAAGATCCCGAACGTGGTCGGGTACGGCTCGTCGGTGAAGCCGCCGTAGTCGGACATCGCCCACTGGTTGATGGTCTTCGGCGAGCCCGGGTCGTCGGCCACGTCCACGACGTGGTTGAACGTGCCGGCCTGCAGCGTGACCGCGATGCCGACCTTCTTGGCGTCCGATGCCCAGTCGGTGAGCATCTCACCGGTGATCGCGGGGTCGTTGACGTACAGCACGTTGAATGTGAGCTTGGTGCCGGCCGGGATACCGCTGCCGCACTCGCCGGACCCGGTGCCGGGCTTGGCACATGTGCTGACGCCGCCGGGCACGACCTTCCAGCCGTGCGACTTCAGCAGGTTGGCCGCCGCGGTGATGCTGAACGGGTACGGGTTCTTCACGGCGTTGGCCGGGCTGTACGGCGATGTCGGCACCGCGGGAACCGGCCCGTACGCGAGCCCGCCCGCTCCGTGGAAGAAGGCCTTCACATAGCCGGCCTCGTCCTCCAGGTGCGCCAGCGCCTGCCGGACGTACAGCTGGTTGATGATGTTGTTGAAGTCGCCGGTCTTGTCGGCGAAGTTGTAGTTCACGTAGTCGAAGCCCCAGTCGGGGTAGCCGAACACGTGGTACCCGGAGGACTTGACCCGGGAGATCTGCGGCACGTCGGTCTGCGGTATGTAGCCGATGTCGACGCTCTTGGACAGCACGGCGTTGAACTCGGCGGTGTCGGACGTGTACGGCACCGCCTGCAGGGTCGGGACCACTTTCGACTTCGGGCCGTCGTAGCTCGGGTTCGGCGCCATCGTGTAAGCGCCCGTGGTGTTGTTGAACGCGGTCAGCCGGTACGGCCCGTTTACCACCTGCCAGAGCGGGTTCGTCGCGTAGGTGCCCGTCGAGCCCGACGCCTTGGCCAGGAAGTCGTAGATCGCCTTGGCGTTCGCCGGGTTGGTGAAGTCCAGGACCGGCCCGGTCGCCGAGGACTTGGCCCAGGCGTACACCGGCATCGGCTGGATCTGCGCGAGGTTGTTCTCCGTGAACCACGTGGGGTTGACCGGCTTGTTCAGGTTCAGCACCAGCGTCGTCGCGTTCGGCGCGCTGGCGCTGACCACCTGGTCGGGTATGCCGACGCCCGGAGAATACTGGCCCCAGTTGGAACCGCTCTCCTTGACGGCAGCCTTCAGTTCGTCGAGGAAGAACAGCGAGTCGCTCGCTGTCACCGGCTGGCCGTCGTTCCACTTGTAGTTGGTCTTCATGCGGATCGTGACGGTCTTGTCACCGTTGGAGTACGTCGGCAGGTAGGCCAGGCTCAGGGCCTGGTCGATCTTGGGGCTTGTCCCGCTCTGGGTCCAGTACAGCGGCCGCCACGACTCGTAGGAGAAGTCGTCGGTGCTGTAGACGGTGAAATCGGCTCCCGGGGTGATCGGGAAGATCCAGGTCGGCGCCGAGCCCGGTGGCTCCGCCCAGGTAATCGTGCCGGCCGTCGGCGTTCCGCTGGCCGTGGGCACCGTGCCGAACGCGCCACTCGACGAGTTGATAGATCCGCCGGACTTGCCGGCTGAGCAGGCGGCTAGGCCCATGGCCGCCGCTGTGGCTGCTGCGGCGACGCACACCACCAGCGTTCTCGGCCGACGCGAGCTGGTCATCGGCTTTCCTCGCAATCATCCCGGGGCCCGCGGGTTGCCATAGATCCTGGCTAGTTAGCGGGCCTACGCGAGCATATGGATGGCCATGTGGCGATCTGGGGCGAATATTGTCACAAGTTGTCATCGATGTGAAGACAGATCAGATTGAGCCGGGCGCATTCGGACATCCCGAATAACTCGCAGGTCGGCGCCTGTTCAGTGCATAGAAAGATAATTTGCAGCTATTTGTCGGGCAGCGACCCAGCACAGCACGGCAAACCTTGAGCCTGGCCCTATCCGCCGCGGACGGCGGGCAGCACCCGGCGCCCGAGCAGCTCGATGCCGCGGGCCGCGGTCAGGCCGTGCGGCGTGCCGAACTCCACGCGGGTGGCCCCGGCCTGCAGCAGCGCCTGCACCTGCTCGGCGACCTGGCCGGGCGTCCCGGAGAACGCGAATTGGTCGAGCACCGCGTCGGGGACCAGCCGGCCCGCCGCGTCGTGGTCGCCCGCGCGGACCAGCCGCTGCATGGTTGCCAGCTCGGCCGCGCCGAGCCCGGCCGCGCCGAGGTCGGCCGTGCCGTCCAGCGCCGCGACGACCGGCAGGTACGTGGCCACCTCGGCCCTGGCCAGGCGCCGGGCGCTGGCGCCGTCGTCGTCGACCACCGTGACCGCGCCGCATACCAGGCCGACGTCGGCGGCCGGGCGCCCCGCCCGCGCCGCGCCGCGGGCCAGCGCCTGCCGGGCCCGGGGCACCAGCGCCGGATTCGCCGTGCCACCGATCTTGACCTCGGCGGCGAGCTCGCCCGCCAGGGCGAGCCCGAGCGGGCCCCACGCCCCGAGCAGCAGATCCACGTCCGGCCGCACCGGCTGGTACGCCAGCCGGACGCCGGGGGCCACCCGGAAGATCTCGCCCTGGTAGCCGGTGTCGTCGCCGCGCATCAGGCGCCGGATCACGTCGACGGCCTCGCGCAGTCGGCGCACCGGCCGGTCCTGGCTCACCCCGACGGCGTCCAGCCACGCCCCGCGGGCCAGCCCGAGATAGGCCCGCCCGCCGGAGATGCTGTCCAGCATGTGCAGCTGGTTCGCAATCTCCACCGGATGCAGCAGATACGGGTTCAGGCACGCGGGGCCGAGCCGGATCCGCCGCGTGGCCTGGGCGGCGATGATCAGCGGCAGCACCGGCGACGGGTAGCCCAGGTCGGCGTACACCGAGATGGCGGCGAACCCGAGTTCCTCGATCCGCGGTGCCAGGCTGGCGTAGGTCGCCGGGTCCTCGTCGGACTGCAGCGCGATGCTGAGCTCGCGGCTCATGTGACGTCGTCGAGCACGACCTCGCTCCGGCCGCTGCGCTCGATCCGCATGATCAGCCGCTCGTCCGGGTCCGGGCAGGCGACCAGGCTGTCGCTTTCCAGCCAGTCACCGGGGCTGAGCTCGCGCTGCTTCGCGGCGAGCAGCGGCAGCACCGCGGCGAGCGCGTACACGCAGAAGAACCGGCCCGGGCAGGTGCGAAGGTGGCTGCTCTCGGTGAGTTCGAACCAGTCGCCGACCCGCATGCCGCAGACCGAGCGCCCCTCGATCCGCTCCACGACCACCCGCAGGTCGTAAAGGGTGGCCTGGGGTGGGCGGGGAGAGGCCTGGGGCGGGCGGGGAAGGGCGGAGTCGCCGCCGTCGGCCGTCTCGTCCATGCCGCCCGCCGTCTCGTCCATGCCGTCCGTCAACTCACCCATGAATCATCTCGGTAGACGTGCCCGTCCTTCATCACCCAGTGCAGCGTCCGCAGCGCGGACACGGTTGCCGTCGGGTCTTCGCTCATCGCGATCAGATCCGCCCGCTTCCCCGGTTCCACCGAACCTACCTGCTCGTCGATGCCGAGCCAGGCGGCCGGCACCCGGGTGGCGGCCAGCAGCGCGTCACCCGGCGGCAGGCCGAACGCCTCCATGTGCTCCAGCTCGCGCACGGTGGCCGAGGTGCCGTCGGTCGGCCAGAACGGCGGCACATCGCTGCCCAGCATCACCGAAACCCCCGCCGCCAGGGCCAGGCGGTACGACTGCTCGTGCTCGGATGCCGCGCCGAGGGAACGCTCCTGCATCCAGGCCGGCACGCCCAGCGAGTCGAAGAAGTCCTTGCACCTGGTCACCGACAGCGTCGGCACCAGCGCGACCCCGCGGTCGGACATCTGCCGGGCGACGGCCTCGGTGAGCTGGTACCCGTGCTCGACGCAATCGAGGCCCTGCTCCACCGCCGGTCCGATGATGCGGGCCGGGCCCGCGTGCGCGGTCACCTTGCGCCCCCAGGCGTGCGCGGTGAAGATCACGGCCGACAGCTCGTCCGGGGCGAGCGGGACCGTGTCCATGGTCTCGTGCAGCCCGGCGATCCCGCCGGAGATCATGACCTTGATGAGGTCGGCGCCGGCCTTGATCTGCGCGCGGGTGCCGCGGACGAACCCGTCCGGCCCGTCGCACTCGAGCGTGTTCGACGACTCATGGCCGTGCCCGCCGGTGCACACCAGCGCACGCCCGGCGGTCAGGATGCGCGGCCCCTCGGCGCGCCCGGCCGCGATGGCCGAGCGCAGCGCGAAGTCCACGTGGTCCATTTCCCCGACACAGCGGACCGTGGTCACCCCGCACAGCAGGGTCCGCCGCGCGCCGTCGGCGACGTAGAACGCCAGCTCGTGCGGTGACATGGCGCGGACCGACTCCGCCAGCGGTCCCGGCAAGGCGAGCGAGAAATGCGTGTGCATGTTGAACAGCCCGGCCATCAGGTACGAGCCCTGCAGGTCGACCGTTGCCGCGCCGCCCGGCGCCGGCGCCGAGCCCGCCGGCCCGATCTCGGCGATCTCGCCGTCCCGCACCAGCACGTAGCGATCCGGCTGCACCTGCGGGCTGCAGCCGTCGAACACGTTGCAGTTGATCAGGACTTTGGTATCAGGCACCGCCGATCCCCTCCATCAGCCGACCCGGGTCGTGGACCGGCTTCCCGCCCAGCATGGTGGCCAGGACCTCGACATCCGGCAATTCCGCGGCCGGGCAGGACAGCGGATCCGCCGAGAACACCGCCAGGTCGGCGTCCATGCCCGGCCGAAGCCGTCCGCGGCGCGTTCCGGCCCCCAGCAGGGCCGCTCCGCAGCGAGTGTAGAGATCCAGCGCAACGCCCTGGTCCACGGCCTGGCTCTCGCCGATCGGCCCGCCGGACCTGGGCGACCTGGTCGCCATGAACGAGACGCCGCGCAGCGGGTCGAACGGCGGCACGTCCCCGTCGCTGCCCGCAGCGATCCGGACGCCTGCCGCCACCATGTCCCGCACGGGGGCGGCGCGCGCGGCGCGCTCCGCGCCCCAGTACCGCCGCACGTCGTCGGCGAACTCGTACACGATGGCGGGGTGCACCGACACGCCGACGCCGGCCGCGGCCAGGCGGGCGATCGTCTCCGGGGTACAGCTCAGCGCGTGCTCAACCACCAGGCGGCGCGGGTCCGTCGCCAGCCCGGCGGCCAGCGCCCGCTGGTAGGCGTCGAGGACCATCCGCACCGCGGCGTCGCCCACCGCGTGGCAGCCCACTCCCGCCGACCGGCTCAGCGCGCCCTCGACGATCATTTGCAGGTCTCGGGGAGTGATCCTCAGGTGATCCGGGTCGTGGTCGTCGCCGATCGCGGCGTCGGCGATCCGCCCGTCCACGAACGCCTTCACGCCGGTCAGCCGCAGCCACGGATCGTCCGCCGGGCCGGGCTGCGGCATCGCGGCGATGAGCTGGCGCGCCGTGTCGGCGTCGCTGCCCTCCGGAATGCGCCACAGCAGGTCGCACCGCATCGGCAGCCGGCCCTGGTCGCGCACCGCCTGGAACAGCCCGAGTTCGGTGCCGTCGACGCCGGCCTCCCTGATCGTCGTGATGCCGCGGGCGGCGAACCGCTCCAGCACCCCGGCGAGGTCGTCGCTTCGCCGCTGTGGAGTGGGCTCCCCGGCGAGTTCCAGGGCCCGCTCGATCAGCGGGTCGGCGTGAATCTGCCCGGTCTCGGCGGCGCTGGCCGGCAGCGACTTAGCCCCCAGCAGCGTGATCGCGTGGGAGTTGGCGACGGCGAGGTGGCTGCCGCGTCGCACCAGGACCGGCCCGGGAAGGCCCAGCGCGTCGAGTTCGGCCCGGGTGGGCAGCCTGCCTTCGCGCAGCCCGGACTCGTGCCAGTTGCGGCCAGTCACCGTCCACGCGTCCGCCGTGCGGCCGAGCCCGGCCGCGCGGACCGCCGCTAGCAGGCCGTCGATGGTGGCCGCGTCGCGCAGGCTTACCAGGCGGGCGTCCGCGGCCGCCTGCAGCGCGTGAATGTGAGTGTCGATGAACCCCGGCCCCACGCAGGCGTCACCGAGATCGATCTGCCGTGCCGAAGGCCCCGCCAGGCGCGCCGCCGCCTCTGCCGCTTTCGCCAGGCCGGCCACCTTGCCGCCGGTGATGACCAGGAACCTGAACGAATCGCCCGAGACGTAGTCTGGCCGGACCGTCTTGGCCGCGAGCACGGTCGCGGGCCGGCGGACACTGGTCAATAATCCCTCCCTCTCGGGGGACGCGGCGCCCAGGCGGGCGCGGGCCCTCTTACATGATCACTATGCCCTTCGTGGCGCAGCCGCGGCATCCCAGCCCCCCGTGACCTGCCGTGTTACCGTGCGGCCCATGGCTTGCTCACGGAATGTGATCACTTCAGTGCGAAGAGTGGCAGCAGGGGTGTGTGCGGTGATTTTGCCATTGGCGCTGAGCGGGGGAGTCGCGTCAGCCAGCCCGGGAGCAGGCGGGACGATCAAGCACTGGGGGGCGTTCATCGGCGGGCTGATCGATCACACTCCCTATGACCTGCAGCGGTCGCCGGTTCCGCTGAGCCTTCCCGGCCGGATCGCCGAGATCGCGACGTCCAACTCGAGCCAGTACGCACTGCTGACCAACGGCAGCCTGTACGCCTGGGGCCTGGGCGGGAACGGCCAGCTCGGCGACGGCGGCACCGGGAACTCGTTCACCAGGCCGGTGCGGGTGCGCTTCCCGGCCGGGGTGAAGATCGCCTCGATCCCCATTGACGCCATGCCCTTCGATACCGCGCTGGCCGTGGACACCACTGGGCACGTGTGGGGCTGGGGCTTCAATACATTCGGGCAGCTGTGCCTTGGCAACCGCACCGAGTACAACACGCCGGTCCGGCTGCCGCTCAGCCACGTGACGCTGCTCGCCGGCGCGGGCGGGCATTCCCTGTTCGACTCCCGCGGAAGGGTCTACGCGTGCGGCAACAACACCTACGGTGAGCTGGGGAACGGCAGCAGGAGGTCCAGCAAGGTCCCGGTGCGCGTCACCGGGCTCGGCCGTGGCCAGGTCACCTCGCTGGTCGCCGCGTTCGCCGACTCCGGTGCCGTGCTCGCGAACGGCAAGTACTACGACTGGGGCTATAACCGCCAGGGCCAGGTTGGCAACGGGATCCTCGGCAGGCCAGCGGACGTGCCGTTCCGGGTGCCCCTGCCGGCCGCGGTGCGTCAGCTCAGCCAAGGGGGCTCGCTGCAGGGCAACGGGCAGACGATCACCCTGCTCGCGAACGGCTCGCTGTACGTGTGGGGCGCTGGCAGCGACTACCAGCTCGGCACCGGAACGACCGCGAACCAGCCATCCCCGGTGCGGATCTTCGCGCCGCGGGGCGTGCGGTACCGGCTGCTGGCAACGGGCGGCGGCACCTCCTACGCGGTATCGACGGTGGGGAACGTCTACGCCTGGGGCGGCAACATGGTCGGCGAGGTGGGCAACGGAGGCTCCAGCAACGTTCGCTACCCGGTCCGGGTCGCCTCCAGGGCGACGTCGATCTCGGCAACGTCCTCCGACGTGATGATCAGCGTGCGCCAGCGCTGGTGAAATGACTGCGTGATCGGATTCCCGAGGGGCTGCTGGCTCAGCAGCCCAGGGCGTCGGCGAGGGCGGTCAGGCTGTCGGCTTCGACCAGGCCGTCGAGGGCGGGCGGTTCCTCGGCGAGCCCGTCCGGGCCCCACTCGAGCGGGCGGCGGATGAACAGCGGGCGCAGGCCGAGCGCGGCCGCGGCCTGCAGGTCCCCTGCGTGCGCTGCGACCATCCCGGCGTCGCCGGGCTCGCACTCCAGCAGGTCCAGCGCGGTCAAGTACACGGCGGGATCGGGCTTGTAGCTGGCGGCGAGCTGTGCGGACAGCACCGCGTCGAACCGGAGGTCGCCGAACTTGAGCAGCTCGGCGAGCAGCGCGACGTGGCCGTTCGACAGCGTCGCCGTGACGTGGCCGCGGCGCAGCCGGCCGAGCCCGTCGCGGCTGTCCGGCCAAGGCCGCAGCTGCCGCCAGCCGCGCACCAGAGTCTCCCTGTGCTCGGCGGCGAGGGGGATGGCGTGGCGTTCAAGGCATTCATCGAGGGTGTCCCGCTGCACGGCATCGAGATCCCGCCAGGCGGAGTCCTCGCGGGCCTTCTCGAGCGCGGGCTGGTAGGCGCGGCGCCAGTCGTCCACGACGGCCGGCCAGTCGCCCCCGGCGCCGGTTGCCTCGGCGATGTCGATCAGGCTGGACCGCCAGTCGACGACCGTCCCAAAGATGTCGAAGAGGAGAACGCGCGGCGGGCTCATGAACGGTCAGTATCCCAGCGTTGCCAGGCATTGATTTTCGCGGCGCGCTTGGCGATGCTGTGGCGGGAATCACAGCGGGGAGGACGAGATGACCGATCGGCCTGCGACTGCCTTAACCGGAACCGCCGACGTCCCCCCGGCCGGGCTCGAACCCGACGCGATCGGGCCCGCGCAGGACACGATCATCGGGATGGCCAACGCCGCCCCCGCGGTGTCGGTCGGGTTAACGCTAGCCGCGCTCGCCGCGGCGGCCGCGTACGCGGTCGGGCCGATCATCGTGCTGACCGCGATACCGATGCTGATCATCGCCAACGCCTACCGCCGGCTGAACCTGTGGAAGGCGCAGTGCGGCGCCTCGTTCGAGTGGGTGGGCCGGTCCATCAACCCCTACCTGGGCTTCATGACGGGCTGGCTGATGATCACCGGACGCTGGTCGGGGTGGTTTCCGGCGTCGTGGTCCTGGCCCCGTCGGTGCTCGCGGTGTTCGGCTCGACGTCCACCAGCACGTGGCCGAACATCCTGATCAGCACCGCCATCCTCCTGATCATGGTGGTGATCGCGATCGTCGGCATCCGGATCACCGCGCGGATCCAGGTCGGCATGGGGCTGATCGAGTACGTCATCCTGGTCGGCTTCGCGATCACCGGCCTGGTGCTGGTGCTCAGCCACCACCACGGCACGTTCCCGATCACGAAGGGGTGGTTCACGGTCAGCGGGATCGGCGGCAAGGGCAGCCTCGCGGCCGGGTTCCTCATCGCGGTGTTCATGTACACCGGCTGGGACGCGAGTATTTACGTCAACGAGGAGACAACCCGGCGAACCGTCAACCCGGGCCGCGCCGCCGTCCTCGCCGTCCTGTTCCTGGCCATCATCTTCACGATCTCCGAGATGGGCCTGCAGGGCGTGGTGTCGCCGGCCAAGCTCCAGGCGAACTCGTCGTCGGCCCTGGTCTACGTGGCGCAGGCGATGGGCGGCGGGGGATGGGCCAAGGTGATGGCGCTCGCCCTGGCGCTGTCCGTGATCGCCTCCACCGGCGCCGGGATCGTGGCGCTGGGCCGGATGATCTACGGGATGGCGCGGCGCCGGGTGCTGCCGCCCGTTGCTGGCTGCCATCCAGCCCCGGTTCTCCACCCCGGCGGTGGCTACCTTGATCATCGGAACGATCCTGGTCGTGGTCACCTGGATATATCTGCTGTCCACCTCGGTCGCGAACGCCTTCACTCAGGTGATCGACGTCACCGAGCTGCTGTACGCCGCGTTCTACGTGCTCACCGCGTTCGCCGCGGTGACCTACTTCCGGCGGCGCATCGTCAGCAACGCGGCCGACCTCGTGCTCGTCGGCATCCTCCCGCTCGCGGCCGCCGCGTTCCTGGTCTGGCTCGTGGTCAAGTCGCTGCTCGCCGCGCCGGCGCCGCAGCTCTGGTCGGTGCTCGGGGTGGTCGTCGTCGGTATAGTGCTGATGTTCTTGGCGCGTTTTGTCCTGCAGTCGCCGTTCTTCCAGGACCCGCGGGAGAGCGCGCCCCGGGAAGGCTGACGAGCCGCGGGACAGGCCGATGACCGATCGCTTCACCGGCGAGCTGTGGCAGGGTTCGGCGGACATCTACGACGCGATACTGGCGCACCCGTTCCTGGCCGGGCTGACCGACGGCAGCCTGCCGCAGGACGCCTTCGTGTTCTACGTGGTGCAGGATGCGCTGTACCTGCACGGCTATGCGCAGGCCCTGGCAGCGGTCGGCAGCCGGGCGCCGGACGCGGCCGGGATCGAGATGTTCTCCCGCGACGCCGCGGACATCGTGGCCGTCGAACGGACCCTGCACGATTCCCTCCTCGGTGACCTGGGCATCGACCTCCCGTCGATCGAGAAGGCCGAGCCCGCGCCGACCACGCTGGCCTACGTCAGCTACCTGCTGGCCGCCGTACGCGGCGGGTCCTACGCCGAGGGCGTCGGCGCGGTGCTCCCGTGCTACTGGATCTACTGGGAGGTCGGCAAGGAGCTGCTGCAGCGTGGCTCGCCCAACCCCCGCTACCAGAAGTGGATCGACACCTACGGCGGCGAGGAGTTCGGCGACACGGTCCGCAAGGTGCTCGCGGTGACCGATGCCCTGGGACCCGGCCTCGCGGAGGCCGAGCGCGCGCTGGTGCACCGGCACTTCCGGGCCACCAGCCGCTACGAGTGGATGTTCTGGGACATGGGCTACCGCAAGGAAACCTGGCCGGTGTAAGGCCGCGCGCCCGCTTCCGTCGCGGGTGGTTTGAGAGCAGAATGGAAGTTGAGCCCGAAAAGTCTGCATAGTTCACGGGGAAGTCGGGCTCTGATCGCGGTAACGTGTGCCGGTACCTGCAAGGGGGGATAGTCCGTGGCTGACCAGGTTTATCTCCATGCCTCCGTCTTATTCGACGGCAGAAGTCTGACTGCACGTTTAGCCAAGGGGGACGGTCGACAGCCGTCGGCGGCCCCGGCGGTCGCTTCGATGGGGCTGGCGCCACGGGGTGGCCGGTGCTGGAGGCGCGATGGGTGACGGGGACACCGGCGTTGTCGGGTTCGTGCCCGGCTTCTTTCCCGGTTCGCGGATCGCGGGATACCGGCTCGGGGAGCAGATCGGCCGGGGCGGAATGGCGGTTGTATTCCGGGCCCAGGACGAGCGGCTCGAGCGGCAGGTAGCTCTGAAGATCCTCTCGCCTGCCCTGGCGGCGGACGAGACGTTCCGGCACCGCTTCATCCTCGAATCGCGGTCCGCGGCCGCGGTGGACGATCCGTACATCATCCCGGTGTTCGAGGCTGGTGAGGCGGATGGGGTGCTGTTCATCGCGATGCGCTACGTGCCAGGCGGCGACGTGGACGCGCTCCTGAAACAGATGGGACCACTGCCCGCCGAGCGCACCGCAGCGATTATCTCCGGGGTGGCGTCGGCTCTCGACACCGCGCACGCCGCGGGACTGGTGCACCGCGATGTCAAGCCGACCAACATGCTCCTCGATACCCGGGTTGGCCGGCCCGACCACGTGTATCTGTCGGATTTCGGCCTGAGCAAGGGCGCGCTCTCGTCGGCCGACCTGACCGGAGTGGACCGCTTCATGGGCACGCTCCATTACTGCGCGCCCGAACAGATCCAGGGGCGGCGGGTCGACGCACGCACGGATGAGTACGCGCTCGCGTGCACGGCGTTCGAATTGCTGTCCGGCAGGCCGCCATTTTCTCAGGATGAGGCCTCGGCGGTGCTGTACGCGCAGCTGAAGGAGCCACCGCCGCGGCTCGCGCCGCGGCGGGCCGATCTCCCGGCCGCCGTGGATGATGTCCTGCTCCGGGCTCTGGCGAAGGCTCCCGAAGAGCGCTATGCGAGCTGCGGGGAGTTCGCTGACGCGCTCCGCATGGCGCTCGGGCTGCAGCGGTACGCGCCCGACGTGGCGACCGTGCTGCACCAGCGGACCCTGGCCGATCAGCACCACGGGCTGAGAACAGACGCGCCGGCCGCGCTCTCGACCCTCTCCGGAACCGGCGAGGACGCCGGGAGCCCGGATGACACGCCCCCGCTGCCCGAGCAGATCGTGGCCGATCAGCCGGATGGGCCCGAGCCGGATCACCCGGATGCGCTCGGGCCGGATCAGCCGGATGGGCTCGGGCCGGATCAGCCGGATGCGCTCGGGCCGGATCACCCGGATGCGCTGGCAGCCCGGTTCGGCCTGGCTCAGGAGATGGCCGCGCAGGGGGATCATGCCGAGGCGGAGGAGGAGTTCCGGTACGTGTACCGCGCCCGGCAGCGGACGCTGGGGCCGAACCATCCGGAGACGCTGATCGCCCGGTTCGGCGCTGCTCAGGAGATCGCGGCGCGCGGCGACCATGCCCGGGCCGAGGAAGAATTCCGCGGCATGCTGCCCCATCAGCGGCGCAGCCTGGGCCAGTACCACCCGGACACGCTGGCTACCCGGTGCAGCATCGCCAGGGAGATGGCGGCGCGCGGCGATCATGCCGGGGCGGAGCAGGAGTTCCGCGACGTGCTGGCGTATCTGCAGCGGAAGCCGGGCCTCGATCACCCGGTAACGGTGATCCTCTGGCTCAACATCGCCAAGGAGATGGTGGCGCGCGGCGATCATGCCGGGGCGGAGGAAGAGTTCCGGGATCTGCTGCCGCACCTCAAGCTGACGCTGGGCCGGGATCACCCAGACACGCTGGCGGCACTCGAATGGATCGATTACCTGGAGCGCAAGAGGAAAGACCGGCCCGCTGAGCCCCGCCGGGACCCTCGCGCCGACGGCCCAGCGGCCATGCCCGCGGCTCACCCGGGCGGAGCACGCCCGGGTCGTGGCGGTGTGCTTTCCGCTCACCACGAAGTCATCGGCCGGCATGAGCATGGCTCTGCCCAGCCGGGCGCGGCTGGCCGCTGATAGCGTTGCTGGTGCGGCGGTGGCCGCATCGGAGGAACCGTGACAAACCCGATGGCGCCGGGCCGTGTTCCGGCCGGGGCGACAGCCGAGGGCGACGGGATCGTCGTAGGTGATGGCCCTACGCGGGTTGATGCGTACATCGACTTCCTGTGTCCGTACTGCAAGCGGTTCGAGCTCTCGGCCGGCCCAACGCTGGCGAGCATGGCGGGCGACGGGCTGGTGAGCGTCGCCTACCACCCGATGAACTTCCTCGACCAGGCGTCAACCACGAACTACTCGACCCGCGCTGCCGCGGCGTCCGGTTGCGCCGCCGACGAGGGCCGGTTCCTGGACTTTGCCAATGCGCTGTTCGAGTACCAGCCGCCCGAGGGTGGTCCGGGGCTGAGCGATGCCGAGCTGGCTAGCCTCGGCCGGGTCGCGGGCCTGGCCGAGGCGCCGTTTGCCGCCTGCCTGTCCGAGGCTCCGTACGTCGACTGGCCCTCCTACGTGACCGCCCGCGCCACCGAGGCGGGGGTCGGCGCGACGCCGACCGTCCTGGTCGCGGGCGCGCCGGTGGAGCCAGACGCGAAGGCGATCAGTGCCGCCGTCGCCCAGGCAGGTCGCGGGCGGTAAGCCCGCATGCGCCGTGACCTGCTCGGTGAGATCGGCAAGTAAGTGGCCCCGGCGGTGCTGTCGGCGTCAGCCCCTGGCGGTGCTGCCAGCGTCAGCCCGGGTGGTGCTGTTGACGTCAGCCGGACAGGGCTTCGCGGGCGGCCCGGATCGAGGAGCGCTTCCCGGAGTCCAGGTACTCCTCGATCCGGGTGATGTGCCCGTCCTTCACGCGCAGGTACATGGCCGCATGCAGCTCGACCTCGGTCCCGTCCGGCAGCGAGCCGCGCAGCACATGTTGCTGCAGCACGCCATCGGGGGCCGCAACCCGCCGGACGATGTCATAGCGCAGGCCGGACACCGCCCGGTGCAGGCCCTGCAGCACCTTCAGGTTCTCGTCCACAGGCTGCTCGACCAGGTCATCGTTGTGCCAGATCAGCGCGTCCGGGGCGTAGATCTCGCGCACCGTGTCGATGTCGCCAGCCTCGAGCGCGGCGAAGAAGCGGATCACAAGTTCCTCGCTGATGGCACTGCCTCCTTGCTTGATCCATTTGGTCCGGCTGGTTCGGCTCCGCTCGGCGCGAAGGAGGCGATGGTCTCCTCGTAGCCCCAGTCACCGCCGACGGGCATCGGGAACAGCACCGGCAGGTCCACGCCCGCGGCCCGGTACTCCGCCAGCCGCTGACCGCACGCGGCCACGTCCCCATGCGCCACGAAGCGGTCGGCCACTGGCTGCGGCACCCGCGCGGTTGCGCCGGCCCGGTCCCCGGCCAGCAGCAACTCGCGGACCGGCCGCAGGTCGGTGCCGAGGCCGTCCTCGCCGAACAGCGAGGACACCGCGGGATGCAGAACGTAACGGGGCACGACGTCGCGGGCGGCGGCTGCGGCAGCGGCCGCGTCACCGGACAGACAGCAGTGCACCACGCAGACGATCTCCACGGCGGCCGGGCCGCGCCCGGCAGCGGCTGCGGCGGCGCGCACCAGCCCCGCCGCCTCCCCGGCCTGGGCCGGTGACATCAGGTTCAGCACCACGCCGTCGGCGATCCGGCCGGCCAGCTCGAGCATGCGCGGCCCGAGCGCGCCCAGGTAGATCGGCAGGTCGGCGCGGACCGGCGGGCTGTCCAGCGGAATCATGCCGGTGCGGAAGAGCCCGCCCGCGTGCCCGGCCGGACTGCCGGCCAGGACCGCGCGGACCACGGCCACGTACTCCTCGACCATCTGCAGCGGCCGGAACGGCGCGATGCCGAACCTGCCGTTCATGACCGGGTTGCCGACACCTATGCCGAGGACGAACCGGCCGTCCGCCGCCTGGTCCAGCTGCGCGGCGGTCTTGGCGGCCAGCACCGGCGGCCGCAGGGCTGCGTTCGCGACCGCGGTGCCGACCCGGACCCGGCGGGTCGCGGCGGCCACCGGATGGCACAGCGCGAGCGCGTCGCCGTGCCCCTCGGCCACGAACACCGCCCCGAACCCGGCCTGCTCGGCCGCCGCAGCGAGCTCGCCAACCCTGGCCGGCGCCAGCCCGCTATGCGACGCGATCGATAGCCCGATCGGGCCGCTCTCGCCAGCTGGCGCCGGCTCGGCGGTCATCGATGTACCTCCGGGCTCGTTCTTTCCGGCCCATCGGTACATCCATGCGTCCGCTGAGCCCGCTCGGGCTGCTCGCCCTGCGGCGCCTGCTCGTCCCGCTCCGGCTGCCCGCCTCGCGCCGCCGCGAGTTGCGCCCGCAGTTCGCGCTTGAGGACCTTGCCGGTGGTCGTGCGCGGCAGTGAGCCGGCGAACTCCACGGTCTTGGGGCACTTGAAGTGGGCCAGCCGCTCCCGGGACCAGGAAATGATCTCCTCGGCCGATGCCGATGCCGATGCCGATGCCGAGGCCGAGGCCGAGGCCGAGGCGGGGCCCGGGCCCGGCGCCCCGGCCCCGGCCGCAGGAATGATCACGGCGTGCACGGCCTCGCCCCACACCGGGTCCGGCCGCCCGACGACCGCGACCTCGGCCACGGCCGGATGATCGGCGAGCACCGCCTCCACCTCCGCCGGGTAGATGTTCTCGCCGCCGCTGATGATCATGTCCTTGGCCCGGTCCATGATGTAGAGGTAGCCGTCCGGGGTCAGCCGGCCGATGTCCCCGGTCCGGTACCAGCCGCCCGGGGTGAACGCGGCTGCGGTGGCCTCCGGGTCGCGCCAGTACCCGGAGAACAGGCACTCGCCGCGGATGAGCAGCTCGCCCGCCGTGTCCGCGGGCAGGTCCCGGCCGTCGGGGTCGACGATCCGCACCTCCCAGCCGAACGAGATCCGGCCCGCGCTGGCCAGCCGCGGGTGGCCGGGCTGGTGATCCTCGGGAGCGAGCAGGCTGATCATGCTCTGGCTCTCGGTGTTGCCGTAGATCTGCCGGAACCGGCAGCCGAACGCCTCGAGCGCGGCGGCCAGCGACGACGGGGTGATCGGCGCCGTGCCGTACGCGATTTCCCGCAGGCTGCCGAGCTCGGCACCGTCGCGGCGGCGGATCTCGGCCACCAGCATGTCGATCAGCGAAGGTCCGGCGGTGAAGAACTCGATCCGGTCCCGCTCGATAGCGTCGATGACCGCGGCCGGGTCGAAGCCGGTGTGGATGTAGACCGTGCCCGCGGTCAGCAGCGCCTGCATGCACTGGCCGAAGCCGCCGAGGTGAAACAGCGGCAGGATCTGCAGATGATGCGAGCCAGCGACCTGATCGCCGATCTCGATCGCGAAGTCGGCGACGCTCATCATCAGCGCGCCGTGCCGCAGCGGGATCGCCTTGGCCTTGCCCGTGGTGCCGCTGGTGTGCACCAGGGCGAGCACCGTGTCGCCGCGCAGCGCGGGCCGCGGCGGGACCGCCCCCGTAAGGGCCCCGCCGTCCAGCCACCCGGGGGGCACCGGCCCGCCCCCTCCGATGGCCACCCGCAGCCGCGGCCGGCCTGGCACCGCGTCGACCAGAGTGGTGAACTCGGCGTCGGCGGCGACCGCCGCCGGCTCGACCAGTGCCAGCACCTCCGCCAGCTCGCGCGGCGACAGCCGCCAGTTCACGAACGCTGGCGTAACCCCGGCCCGCATCAGCGCGAACGCGTGCACCAGGAAGTCCGCACTGTTCTTCGCCATGATCGCGACCGTGTCACCGTCGCCCACGCCGAGGGCGGCCCAGCCGCCGGCCCTGCGCTCGAACTCGGCGCGCAGCTGCGCGTAGCTGAATTGCGCACCCCGGTCGTCGACCAGCGCGGTCACCTCGGGCCGCACGGTGGCGCGCCACTCGAGGACGTGAATCCAGCTCTGCATCGGCGGCGTCCCTTTCGTCCGCAGGTCGTTATCGTTGCAGAAACGACTTCTGGAAGACAGAGTCCGCGGCGGGAATTTGCCTACCGGCAGGTATCAGGCGGCGCGCAGCAGGTCGGCCAGCCGGGCCGCCTCGTCGCGCAGCCGCCCGCCGATCGCGCACGCGTTCTCGTCGGTCATCCGCGACACCGGAGCCGACACCACCAGCGCGGCCACCGGCACGCTGCGGGGACCCGGCACCGGTACCGCGACCGACGCGACGCCCTCCTCGCTCTCCTCGCGGTTGAGCGCGAACCCCCGCTCCCGTATGGCACGCAGCTCTTTCAGGAGCCCGGAACGTGTCGTGATCGACTTGGCCGTCAGGGTCACAAGACTCGCGTCGTCGGGGAACAACGCGGCGACCTCGCCGTCCGGCAGCGCGGCGAGCAGGGCCTTCCCCGACGCGGTGCAGGTCGCAGCCAGCACCGAGCCGGTCCGGGCGGCCACCCGCAGCGCCTGCGAGCTCTCCACGGCGTCGAGGTACCGGATGTTGCCGCGCTCGAGCACCGCCAGGTGCACGGTCTCGCCCAGGTCGGCGGCGAGTCGTTCGAGCACGGGCCGTGCGTGCATCCGTATGTCGAGCTGGCGAACCGCGGCCAGGCCGATCTCCACCAGCGCCGGGCCCGCGACGTAGACGCGCGTGTCCTGGTCCTGCTGGACAAACCCGTGGTAGGCGAGCATGGGCATCAGCCGGTGCGCGGTGGATAGCGCGACCCCGAGGTGCTCGCTGGCCTCGGACAGCCGGACCCGCGGCTGGCGGCGGAACAGCATCAGCAGCCGCAGCGCGTTGTCCACCGACGTGATCGGGTAGGCGGGCCGTTGCCCCGCGGGCTCGTCATTAGCCTTCTGCACAGCAGAAGGCTAATAGGTGCTCGCCGAAAGCTCAGTAAGGGCAGCCTGCCGGTTTGAACGCGGTCTCAGTGGCTGGCCACCCAGGCCGCAATCAGGTCGGCGGCCTGCTCCCGAGCGCCTTCGGGCTCTTGCAGGTAGTGGTCGGCCTTGATGAACTCCAGCGTCTTGTCCGGGGCGGCGAGCGCATCGTAGAGCGCGCGGGCGTCGCTCTCGTAGACGCACGCGTCCGCGGTGGCGTGCACGACCAGCGCGGGCACGGTGATCCGGGCCAGGTGCGGTGCGGCGATGCACTGCGAGGTGCGCAGGCTCCACATCGACAGCCAGCTGCGCAGCGTGCTGACCGTGCCCACCCCGAACACCCCGTAGTTGGCCCGCGCCGGGTCGCCGAGGTAGCACCAGTTTGGCCGGCGGTCCGACGGCTCGATCGACGGGTCGATCATCCGCAGGTCGGCCCAGCTGCGGAAGATCGTGAACAGCCGGTCCCTGGCCCGGGTCTCGCTCAGCGCGTCGATCTGCGCCAGCACCCAGTCGGTGATGCGCTCGTTGCGGGCCCGCTGCGCGGCGCGGTAGCGGCGCTGGAACTCCTCGCCGTAGGGCGGCCCGTTGCCGGTGTTGAACGGGTCCAGCGCGGGATCGGCTGCCACCGGGTCGCTCTCGTCGGTTACCGAAGCGTCGAGCCAGTTGGTGAACACCTCGGGCCGGCCGGAGTGCGCGGCGAGCGCGATGAGCACGTCGCCGGCCGGCAGGTCCTCGATCGCCGCCAGTGGCCGCATCCCGGCCACCGGCCGGACGTTGGGCTCGACAGCCTGGGACTGATAGGCCGCCATCAGCGAGCCGCCGCCCGAGTTGCCCAGCAGCACCACGCGCTCGACGCCAGCCTGCTCGCGCAGCCAGCGCACGCCCACGCCGATCTCGGCCAGCGCGTGGTCGAGCAGGAAGTGCGCCTCGTTGCCGCGGAAGCGGGTGTTCCAGCCGAGGAACCCGAACCCGCGTTCGGCCACGAAGCTGGCCAGGTAGTGCTCGGAGAAGTCCACGTTGTAGTGGGTGGCGATGAACGCGGTGGTCGGCCGCGCGCCGTCAGGCCGATGGTAGATGCCCTGGCACGGATGTCCGCCCGCGCCCGCCCGGCCGACCACCGGGGACGGCAGCCCGACGAACTCTCGCACTATCTCGGTCAACGTTTACTCCGATCCGTTCTGCAACATTTTGCTTTGGGCTTGGCCTCGGCGGTGCCGGCGATCAGGATTCCAGGTAGCGCAGGACGGCGAGCACCCGGCGGTTGTCGGCATCCGACGGGGCCAGGGTGAGCTTGCTGAAGATGTTCGCGACGTGCTTTTCGACGGCCCGCTCGGAGACCACGAGCGTCGCGGCGATCGCGCTGTTGGACCGGCCCTCGGCCATCAGCGCCAGCACCTCGCGCTCTCTGGCTGTGAGGGAGCGGAGCTTGTCGGTACGTCGGCTGGCCGCCAGAAGTTGCGTGACGACTTCCGGGTCGAGGGCGGTCCCCCCGGCGGCCACCCGGCTCAGCGCTTCGATGAACTCATCGACGTCGCTGACCCGGTCCTTGAGCAGGTAACCGACACCCGCGGCGCTGCCACCGGACGCCGCGCCGAGCAGGTCGGCCGCGTAGTGGGTCTCGATGTGCTGGGAGAACACCAGCACCCCGGTCTTGGGGTGGTCGCGGCGGATCGCGATCGCGGCGCGCACGCCCTCGTCGGTGTAGCCGGGCGGCATCCGCACGTCCACCACGGCGGCGTCTGGGTGGTGCTCGGCCACCGCGGCCAGCAGGCCGTCGGCGTCGCCGACCGCGGCGACCACCTCGTGACCGCTGTCGGCCAGGATCTCGGCCAGGCCCGCCCGGACCACTGCCGAGTCTTCGGCGATCACAATCCGCATCGGGAGCTCCGGTTCAGTCAGGCGTGGGACGGCAGCTCAACGGTGACCATGGTGGGGCCTCCGGGTGGGCTGCTGAGCCGCAGCCTGCCATCTACGGTCCGGACCCGCTCGGCAAGCCCGGCCAGGCCGCCGTGGGTCTCGACGCGGGCGCCGCCGATGCCATCGTCTGTGACCTGTACCCGCAGCAGCCCGGGCACGTGCGCGGCCTCCAGCGTGGCGTGCTGCGCGCCGCCGTGCTTGGCGGCGTTGGCCAGCAGCTCGGCGGCGCAGAAGTAGGCGATGGTCTCGATCGCCGGCGACGGGCGCTCGGGCAGGTCGATGACTAGCTCGACGGGCAGGTCGCTGCGGGCGGCGAGGGTGGCGAGGGCGGCGCCAAGCCCTTGGTCGAGCGCCGGGGGGTGGATGCCCCGGGCCAGGTCACGCAGCTCGGTGATGGCCTCCTTGGTGCCGCGGTGGGCGGCGGCGACCAGCTCCAGGACCCGGTCCAGATCGGTCTGCCCGGTCCCGTCGACCATGCCGCCGAGTTTCTTCGCGGCCAGGCCAAGTTTCATCGCGACGGCGACCAGCTGCGCCTGCGCGCCGTCGTGCAAGTCCCGCTCGATCCGGCGCAGCCCCGCGGCCGAGTCGTCCACGACACGTGACCGGGACTGCTCCAGCTCACGAACGCGCTGCGGCAGCGGAGCATAGAGCAGGCGGTAGGCGATAGTCATCTCCCAGTAGCCGAACGCCAATAGCAGCGCCGCCGGCACCAGGAAGAGCGCTGCCCACCTGTAGGCGCCGACCCAGAGTGTGGCGACGCCGCAGAAGGCAACGATGATGCCGACGACGATGCGGTAGCCCGCCCAGAAGCGCAGGTGGCGGTACTCCCATGACCTGATCAGAATTCTTTCCAGGACCGATCGCTGCGACGGGACGTTGTCGTCCGATGCCCGCATCGGGATGCCTCCTGTGCTGCCCTGTGGTGCAGCGATCTTCTCGCTCAGCAATCGGAACTCAGGCAGATGCAGAGCGGGCGATGGTGATCTCCCAGTAGCCGAACGCCAAATTGAGCGCTGCCGGCACCAGGAAGAGCGCTGCCCACCCGTAGGCGCCGACCCAGAGCGTAGCGGCGCCGCAGAAGGCCAGCATGATGCCGGCCACGATGCGGAAGCCCGCCCAGAAGCGCAGGTGGCGGTACTCCCATGACTTGATCAGAATTCTTTGCAGGACGGATCGCTGCGAAGGGCCGTTGCCCGGGACGTTCATCGAGATGCCTCCTGTGAGCTGCGGTGCCGGCCATCCCGGTCACCTACATCTCAATGTTCGCCAGGCTCAGCCGGGAGATCCACCGTGCGAACACCCGAACCACAGGTACGGCTAACACGGTCCCGTGGGCGAGCAAGCGTGCGACGCCCGCGGGACCAGGGCTGGCGCGTAAGTGAAACTGAGTTTAGGTTTAGTTCTGATGGAACCGCCAGACCAGAGGAGGCCTTCATGGAGTGGCGGAACGAGGAGTTCGACCTCGGCGGGGTCAACCACCTGGCCCTGGTCAGCTCGGACATGAAGCGGACCGTCGAGTTCTACACCGAGGTGCTCGGCATGCGGCTGATCAAGACGCTCAACCTGCCAGGCAACTCCGGCCAGCACTTCTTCTTCGACATGGGCGGCGGCAACGCGCTGGCGTTCTTCTGGTTCCCGGACGCGCCGGATCCGGTTCCCGGGGTGTCCGCACCGGTGACCGTGCCCGGTATCGGCGAGTGGACCAGCGCCGTCGGCTCGATGAACCACGTCGCGTTCAACGTGCCGGAGGAGCGCTTCCTGGAGTACCGGGCCAAGCTCAAGGCCAAGGGTGTGCGATGCAGCCCGATCCTGGACCATGACGACAGCGAGTTCGGCGTGGCCAAGGAACTGCACGACGGCGTGTTCGTGCGATCGTTCTACTTCCAGGACCCGGACGGGATCCTGCTGGAGTTCGCGTGCTGGCGGCGGGTCATGGGGCAGCCGGGCGACGTGAGGCACGAGCCAAAGACCGCCGCCGACCGCACCGGCGTGCCAGCCTGAGCACGTGCTGTCCTGGGTCCACGTCCTGGAATGGCGGGCGGCGGTCACCCCGGACGCGGTGGCCCTCACCGACGACCGCGGTGGCGAGCTGACCTACGCCGGCCTGGCGGCCGCGATGGAGCGGGAGGCGGCGGGTTACGCCGCAGCGGGTGTCCGGCCGGGCGACGTCGTCCCGGTCATCGCCCGCAACCAGGTGGGCTGGGTGACCGCGATGTTCGGGCTGGTCCGGGCCGGTGCGCTGCCCGCCGCGGTGAACTGGCGGCTGGCCGCGCCCGAGGTGACGGCGCTGCTCGAGCTGATGCGCCCGTCCGCCGTGGTCAGCGACGCCGACTGCGCTGGGCTGGCCAAGCAGGCGCTGGCCGGCCTGGCCGGCGCCGAGCCGGCCCTGCTCGGTCTGGGCGAGCCAGCGGCGCCGGGCGAGCCGGCCGGGCCAGCCGGCTCGCCAGGGGAGATTCCGGCGCGACCGGTCGACCGGCTGCGTGGCCCCGAGCCGCTGATCCTGCTGCACACCAGCGGCACGACCGGACGGCCCAAGCTGGTGCCGCTCACCCACCAGATGCTGGTCGCGGCCGACGTGTTCATGAAGCTGGAGGTGCCCGAGGCGACGGTCGGCGCCAGGCACCTGAGCGCGCTGCCGCTGTTCCACGTGGCCGGGCTGGCCAACCTGGGCTACGTGCTGTTCACCGGGGGGCACCTGCACGTGCTCGGCGGGTTCGAGCCGGCCGGCTTCGTCGACGAGCTCGCCTCCCGGCGGATCCAGCTGACTCAGCTCGTGCCCACGCTCATCCAGGCGGTCACCGACGAGGTGAGCTCCCGCGCGCAGCCGCCGGACCTGTCGTACCTGATCGAGATCGTCTACGGCGCCTCGCCGATCCGGCCCGACCTGCTGGAACGAGCGGTCCGCACGCTCGGCTGCCGGTTCCGGCAGAACTACGCAAGCAGCGAGACCGGGCCGCTGCCGATCAGCTCGCTGTCGCCGGACGACCACGATCCAGCCCGCGGCCGCCTCGCCACCGCGGGCCGGCCGTCGCTCGGCTGGGAGGTGCGGCTCGGCGACCGCGGTGAGATCCAGGTGCGCGGCGCCGCGCCGCTGCCCGGCTACTGGAACGACGCCGGGGCCACCAGCCGGGCGATGACCGCGGACGGCTTCTACCGGACCGGCGACGTTGGCGCCATCGACGGCGACGGCTACCTGACGATCATCGACCGGCGCAGCGACGTGGTGATCACCGGCGGCGAGAACGTCTACCCGGCCGAGGTCGAGGCCGTGCTGGCGAGCCACCCGCAGGTCGCCGACGTCGCGGTCATCGCCGTGCCCGACGACCGGTGGGGGGAGACCGTGCACGCGGTCGTCGTGGCCGGCCCCGGGCTGGACACGGCCGGGCTCATCGACTGGGCACACGGGCGGCTGGCCGGGTTCAAGTGCCCGACTGGGGTCAGCGTCGTGGCGCAACTGCCCCGCAACGCCACCGGCAAGGTGCTCAGGTCCGCGCTGCGCGAGCCGTTCTGGGCCGGACGTGACCGGCGAGTCTCGTGACACCGGCCGGTACGCGTGGGCGTAAAGGGCGGGAGACCGATGAGGCGTTCCGCCAGGCCGCGCGCCACGTGTTCGCCCGTGAGGGGTATCTGAACGCGAAGATCAGCGACATCGCCGCGGAGGCGGGCCGGTCGGTCGCGTCGTTCTACAACTACTACGACACCAAGGCCGACCTGCTGATCGCGCTGGCCGAGGAGTTCCACGCCGAGGCCACCCAGATGGCGGCGCTGCCGTACCGCAGTGGGCTAACCCGCGAGGAGGCGCTGCGCCAGGCCGTAGCCGGGTTCTGGCAGACCTACGCCAAGCGCCGCGGCGAGCTCATCGGCATCTTCCAGGCCGCGATGCTCGAGGGGGAGTTCCGGGACCGGTGGCTCAAGATGCGCGCCGAGGCGATCACGCGTATCGCGGCGGAGATCCGGCGGGCGCAGGCCGAGGGCTACTGCCCCGGGGTTGACCCGGTGCTGACCGCGTCGGCGCTGTCGGCGATGCTGGAGCACTTTTGCTACATCTGGCTCGGCCAGGGCGGCGAGCTGGGCGACATCCAGTTCGACGACGAGCGGGCCCTGGACGCGCTGGCCACGATCTGGGTGAAGGCCGTCTACTGGCGGCCCTGACCGCCACCAGGTGACCGGCATGCCCCGGCCGCGCCGGTCACCTGGTGGCGCACTCGATGATCACGTTGCGTTCGGTGATGTCGTGCACCGCGGTGACCCGCAGGCCGGCGTCGGCGGCGAGGGCTGCGTAATCGTCGAGGGTGCGCTCGCGGCCGCCGGCCAGCACGAGCATGCGCAGGTTCATCTCGGCGAACGCGGCGGGGTCGCCGCCAGGGCTGGCGTGCGACTCGATCACCAGCACGCGGCCGGTACTGCCCGCCGCCTCGGCGCACCGGCGCAAGATCGCGGTCGCGGCCGCGTCGTCCCAGTCATGGATGACGCGGTTGAGCAGGTAGGCGTCCGCGCCGAGGGGCAGCGGGTCGAAGAAGCTCTGGCCGACGACCTCGCACCGGCCGTCCAGGCCGAGCCCGGCCAGGTACTGCCGGGCGCGGGCCGCGGTTTCCGGCAGGTCGGACAGCGTGCCGCGCAGCCCCGGGTTGCGCTGCAGCACCTCGGCTATGAGCGTCCCGGTCCCGCCGCCGATGTCGGCCACGTGCCGCACCGCTGCCCAGTCGTAACGTTCCGCCACGTCGATGTTCCCGCCGTCCACCGCCATGGTCGCGTCGAAGGAGGCGCTGATCGCCGGGTTGGCGTCGAGGTAGTCCCAGAACGGCAGGCCGAAGACCTGCTCCCAGGCCGGCTCGCCGGTGCGCACCGTGTGCGCCAGGCCGGTGAACGCCAGATCCATCCGGCCGCCGAAGCCGTCCAGGTCCAGCCACACCGAGCCCGGCTGGCCGGTGCGCAGCATCGCAGCGGTCTGGTTGGCCGCGAACCGTCCCGGGCGCGGCTCGGTGAACACCCCGTGCGCCACCAGGTGGCGCAGCATGCGGGCCAGCGCCTCCGGGTCGGCCCCGGCACGTTCGGCCAGGTCGCTGATTGCGGCGCCGGCGCCAGTGCCGTCATCGGGCATGAAGTCGGCGAGCCGCAGCGTCGCGGCGACCCGAAGCGCCATCGGGGTCACCAGGTCCATCAGCGGTCCGAGCACATGCCATGCCGACACCACCGGCTGGCCGGTTCCCGCGTCCGCGCCTGCCGCCGACGGCCGGCCGCTGCCGGTTCCTGCTGTCTGGTCGCCCGAGGTCATCAGCATCCCTCCCGGTGCCCATTGTCGCCGTCCGGCTCGGACACCGGCTTGTACAAACCGGAACGCCTGGCCGGCGTGACGATCGCGAAGGCTTGCCATCACCCTTATTCAAGTGTTAGCTTTATCAAGAAATCACTTGAATACTGGAGCGCAGGGAGACCGCTGGCATGGCGCGAACGCCCGAGGAGCATGACCGGCTGGACCGGGCGTTCGCCGCGCTCGCCGACCCGGTGCGCCGGGCGATCATCGCCAGGCTCAGCACCGGCCCGGCCACGGTCAACGAGCTCGCCGAGCCGTTCCCGATCACCGTGCAGGCGGTCTCCCAGCACGTGCAGGTGCTCGAGCAGGCGGGGCTGGTGACCCGGACCCGGCAGGCTCAGCGCCGCCCGGTCCACCTGGACCCGGCCGCGCTGGAAGCGGTGACCGCGTGGATCGACACCTACCGGCTGCAGGCGGAGCGCAGTTACCGGCGGCTGGACGCGGTCCTGGAGAAACTCAAGGAGGAACAGTGAGCACCAACCCGACACACATCACTGCGCCGGTCGGCACCCCGTTCATCGAGGTGGTCCGCGAATTCGACGCTGCCATCGGCTTGGTCTTCCGGGCCTCGACCGACCCCGACCTGGTCTCGCAGTGGCTGGGCCCCCGCGAGCTGACGATGCGCGTCGTCGAGTTCGACGCCCGGGCGGGCGGCCGCTATCGCTACGTCCACACCGCGTCCGACGGCGCCGAGTACGCCTTCCACGGCGTCTTTCACACCGTCACCGAGGCGCTGATCATCCAGACCTTCGAGTTCGAGGGCGCCCCCGGGTCGGTCAGCCTCGAGACCAGGACCCTTGACGACATCGGCGGCCGCACCCGGATGCGCCAGAACGCGGTGTTCCCCAGCGTCGCCGCGCGCGACGAGGCCCTGGGCGCCGGGATGAAGCACGGCATCACCGACTCCATGGACCGCCTCGCCGAATTGCTCGGCTCCGGCGCCGTCCGGCAGGGGAGGTGACGGCCATGGGCAAGGTCATCGCAAACGCCGCCATGTCGCTGGACGGGTTTGTCGCCGACACCGACGACGCGGTCGGCCCGCTGTTCGACTGGTACAGCAACGGAGACGTCGCGATCACCGGCGCCGACCCGGAACGGGTCTTCCACGTTACCGAGGCGACCGCCGGCTACCTGCGCGCGGCCTGGGTCAACATCGGCGCGGCGGTGATCGGGCGGCGCCTGTTCGACCTGACCAATGGCTGGAATGGCCGCCCGGCGATCGGCGACCACGTGTTCGTGGTGACTCACAAGGCGCCCGTGGGCTGGCCATTCCCCGACGCGCCGTTCACCTTCGTCACCGACGGCCTTGCCAGCGCGATAGCCAAGGCCAAGACGTTCGCACGGAACCGGAACGTCGCGCTGGCCGCCGGGAACCTTACCGGCCAGGCCCTCGCGTCCGGGCTCGTTGACGAGCTGTCGGTCAACGTGGCCCCGGTCGTGTTCGGCTCCGGCGTCCGGTTCTTCGGTGACTACGCCGGATCGCCGGTGCTGCTGGACAACCCGCAGGTTGTCCACGGCGACCGCGTGACCCACCTGCACTACCGCGTGAGCAAGTGAGAACGGAGTGATCGTCATGGCCGGGAACAGGGCGGACGCGCTGGCACGCCTGGACGTCTTCGTCGGCGAGTGGGTCATCGAGGCCCGCTTCCCCGGCGATCAGCTGGCACCGCCCGGCGCCACGGAGGAAGGCCCGCGAGGGCACAGCCGGTTCGAGTGGGATCTGGACCGGCAGTACCTGCTGCAGCGCACCGAGGTACCCGTCCCCGAGGCGCCCGACAGCCTGACGATCGTCAGTGCCGACCCGGAGACCGGCGCATACACGCAGCATTACTACGACTCCCGCGGAACGACGCGCCTGTACGCGATGACGCTAGACGACCGCGTGTGGACGCTCACGCGGGAGTCGCCGGACTTCAGTCCCCTGGACTTCGCGCAGCGTTTCACCGGCACGTTCAGCACGGACGGGACCACCATCAGCGGCGCCTGGGAGAAGCGCCCCGACCGCAACCGTGACTGGCAGCACGACTTCGCCCTCACCTACCGCAGGGACCGCTGACGTGAGCGCCGCCGGTCCCGAGCAAACCGCACGCGACATCATCGAGGCCAGCCGCTACCTCGTCCTGGCCACCGCCGACGCGGCGGGCCGGCCGTGGAGTTCGCCCGTCTACTTCGCGAACATCGGTTTCACCGAGTTCTTCTGGGTCTCGTCACCCGACGTGACGCATTCCCGCAACATCGAGGTGCGCCCCGAGGTGGGCATCGTGGTCTTCGACTCCAGCGCGCCGATCCGCACCGGGCAAGGCGTCTACATGTCCGCCGTCGCCAGGCTGCTCGAGGGCGACGAAACCGCCCGGGGGATCGAGGCATTCTCCCGCCGCTCGGTGGCACACGGCGGAGAGGAATGGACGAGCGAGGACGTCCGGCCCGGCTCCGGGCTGCGGCTCTACCGGGCCACGGCAGACTCGCACTGGATCCTCGCCAGGGACGGCCAGCCCGACCATCGCATTCCCGTGCCGCTCAGCTGACGTCGCGCTCCCGGAACCCCGGACATTGCCCGGAACGCTACGCGACCGCCAGCTCGACCGACCCGAGCCGGTCGATGCTGGCCACGACCACGTCGCGGGGCCGGACCGGCACCGCGTCGGTCAGTCCGCCGGACAGCACGACCTGGCCTGCCAGCAGGCCCTCGCCCGCCGGGGCCAGCGACCGGACCAGCCAGGCCACGGCGGCCGCCGGGTGACCGAGCGCGGCCGCTCCGGCCGCGGTGCCCACCACCTGGCCGTTGTGCTCCAGCACCACGCCGACCAGCCGCAGGTCGATTCCGTCGAGTGGCACCGGCGACCCGACCAGGAACCGCCCGGCCGAGGCGTTGTCGGCGATCACGTCCGGCACCGTGACCTGGGCGTCGGCGTAACGGGAGTCCAGGATCTCGATCCCGGTGGCGACGCTGGCGGTCGCGGCCAGCACGTCGGCGGCGGTGACGGCCGGGCCGGACAGGTCCTTGCCGATGATGAACACGATCTCCGGCTCAGCCCGGGGCTGGATCAGCTCGTCACTCGCCAGCGGCCTGCCGAGGTCGAGCGCGTTCGAGCTGGCCAGGAAGCCGCGCACCGGCCAGTCGGCTCCGGCGCGGGCCTGCTCGGCCCGCGAGGTCAGGCCGAGCTTCCAGCCGGCCAGCGGGCCCGCCGCCTCGCGCGCCAGCCCCTGGATCGCGTAGCCGGTGTCCACGTCGAGCCCGGGCGCCTGGCCCGAGAGCGGGGCGATCGCGGCCCGGCCGAAGGTCGCCTTGGCCAGCCGGTCGGCCAGCACGCTGTTGTCCTCGGTCATCAGGCCTCCGTCACCCGCACCGTGACCGGGCCGAGCCGGTCGAAGTCCGCCCGGAACACGTCGCCTGCGGCCATCGGCACCGCCGCGTGCATGGATCCGGTCATCACCAGGTGACCGGGTTCCAGCGCGATGCCGTGCTCGCCGAGGGTGTTCGCCAGCCAGGCGACCACGGCCAGCGGGTCGCCGAGTGCCGCGGCGCCGGCGCCGGTGTCGACCAGTTCGCCGTTGCGGGTGAGCACCATCCCGATCAGCCTGGTGTCCAGGCCTGCCAGCGGCACGATCCGGCTCGAGATCGCGACCGCGCCGTTGGAGGCCAGGTCGGCGACCGTGTCCGCGAGCTTGATCCGCCAGCCCACGATCCGGGAGTCGATGATCTCCATCGACGCTGCCACCCCGGCGGTGGCCCGGCTCGCGTCGGCGACGCTCACGCCGGGGCCGGCCAGCCGCTCGCCGAGCACGAACACGATCTCGGCCTCGAGCCGCGGCTGGATGAACCTGGTCAGCGGCAGTTCGGCGCCGCTGGCGTACACGGTGGACGCCAGCACCGGGCCGTAGTCCGGCGAGCTGACCCCCACCATCTGCTGCATCGGCTTGGACGTCAGCCCGACCTTGTATCCGGCGATCCGCTCGCCGTCCTCGAGCAGCATCCGGACCAGGTGCTCCTGCACCGCGTAGCCGTCGTCCATGCCCAGGCTCGGGTCGCTGTCGGTGAACGGCTCGACCGGGACGCCGGTCCGGCGCGCCTCGTACAGGATCGAAGCCGCGGCGTGCGGGTCGGCGATCGGCATGAGCCGTCCCTCCTGTCGCTCCGGTTGCCGGCTGCGGGAGTCCAGCCGAGCTTACGGGACACCGCGGCGCGGCCCGCTGGTGCATATCCCCGCTCTCGGGAGAGGTGCCAGACTGGTCCTGAGCCGGTCCGGCGTTAAGGAGGCCGCAGTGCCGCTTGAGGAAGTCCGGTGACGGCGCGGCTGACCCGCCGCCCGGGAGCGGCAGCCCGGCTGCGTGCGCTGCTCGAGTCCGGCAAGACGATCGTGGCGCCGGGGGCGTTCGACCCGCTGGCCGCGCGGCTGGTGGAGGAGGCCGGGTTCCCCGCCGTGTACATGACCGGGTTCGGCACATCGGCCGCGCTGATCGGCCGACCCGATGTCGGGCTGCTCACGATGACCGAGATGGCGGGCAACGCGGGCCGGATCGCCGCGTGCGTGGACATCCCGGTGATCGCGGACGCCGACACCGGCTACGGCAACCCGCTCAACGTGATCCGCACCGTCGGTGCCTACGAGGCCGCCGGCGTCGCCGGGATCCACATCGAGGACCAGGTGGCGCCGAAGAAGTGCGGCCACATGGAGGGCAAGCAGGTCATCCCGCCGCAGGAGATGGCCGAGAAGGTGCGCGCCGCCGTCGACGCGCGCGCCCAGCCCGAGTTCGTGATCATCGCCAGGACCGACGCGCGCGCGGTCGAGGGCCTCGAGGCCGCGATCGAGCGAGGCAGGCTGTACCGCGCCGCCGGGGCCGACGTCCTGTTCATCGAGGCGGTGGTGTCCGAGGCGGAGGCCGAGGAAGTGGCCAGAGCCTTTCCCGGTGTCCCGCTGCTGTTCAACTGGGCCGAGGGAGGCAAGACCCCGCCGATCGGCCTGGACCGGCTGACCGAGCTCGGCTACCGGATCGTCATCTTCCCGATCGGCACGCTGCTCGCGGCCACCGCTGCCATGCGCCGGATCCTGCGGGAGATCGCGCAGGCCGGGACGCCGGCCGCGGTCATGGGCGAGCTTCCGTCGTTCGGCGAATTCCTTGATTTCATCGGGCTGCCCGAGGTGCGTGACGTCGAGCAGCGCTACATCGCGAAGGACTGAGAACCGGGAGGGTACGGATGGCGGCGACGTTCGAGCGGCCCAGCGTGACCACGGAACTGGCGAAGGCGATGATCGAGGCGGCCGAGCGCAAGGCCACCGAGATGGGCCACCCGTTCGTGATCGCGGTGGTGGACGACAGCGGGGTGCTCAAGGCATTCAGCCGGATGGACGGGGCCCCGCTGCTGTCGGTGCAGGTGGCCCAAGACAAGGCGTACACCGCGGTCGGCTTCGGCATGCCAACCGACGCGTGGCACGACTTCGTCAAGGACGACCCGCCGCTGGCCATGGGCGCGGCACCGGGCATCGACCGGCTCGTCGTCTTCGGCGGCGGGTACCCGATCAAGGTCGGGGGAGCCGTGGTCGGCGGGATCGGCGTCAGCGGCGGCCACTACAGCCAGGACATGGACGTGGCCCAGGCCGGCCTGTCCGCGGTCCCGTCCGCCTGACGCTCGCGCTCTCCGCGGTACCGGACCGCGGCGCCGCCGTGATACTGCCGCGGTGATACTTGCGTGGTGAGCCAGGACGCCGCGGGCGACGTGCCGCTGCCGAGCGGCCGGATGACCAGCGGCATCGTGCGGCGCGGCGACCGGGTGCTGCGCCCGGCCGGGCCGTGGTCGCCAGCGGTCCACGAGTACCTGCGGCATCTGGAATCAGCCGGGTTCGAGGGCTCGCCGCGTGTGCTGGGCGTCGAAGGCACGTCCGAGGTGCTCAGCTATCTGGACGGGGACGTGGCCGCGGACCCGCTGTGGCAACCCGGGCACGGGCACCGGCTGCCGGCGTTCGCCCGGACCGAGCTCGCCCTGCGCGGTGCCGCCACGCTGTTGCGCAGGCTGCACGCCGCCTCGGCCGGGTTCCGGCCGAGGCACACCGAATACCGGTACCATCCCTACCCGCCCCGGGCCGGCGAGATCGTCTCGCATGGTGACCTCGGCCCGTGGAACACGGTGTACCGCGACGGGAACGCGGTCGGCTTCATCGACTGGGATGGCGCCCAGCCCGTCGACCCGCTGGTCGATCTCGCCGGCGCGGCATGGGCGTTCGTCCCGCTCGCGCCGCCCGGGCAGCTGTCCGAGGCCGGCTTCGACCCGGTTCCGGATATCGGGGCCAGGCTGCGGCTGTTCCTCGACGCGTACGGGCTGGCCGACCGCCGAGCGATCCTGCCTGCGCTGCAGCGGTCTCAGCTCGACCTCGAACACGTGACGTACTGGCCGCTGACCGCGTCGGGGGCCGCGGACAAGCTGGAGCTGCAGGCGCGGCGGCTGCGGTGGCTCGACGGCGTGCTCCCGGAGCTTGCCCGCGCGCTGTGACCTGGCACCCGATGGCGTGGCGCCCGGGGCGGCCGTCGCCGGCATGGTAGTGCTGAACCCATGCGATCGGCATCGGGCTCCGGCCTCGCCAAAGGTGTGGCCAGCCGGGCAGAGACCGCCACCGTCAACGTGGCCGGGCTGGTCCAGGGCATCGCCCTGGTGACCTTCCCAGCCGCCAGCACGATCTTCACCGCCAAGGGCTCCTACGACCTGTCCAGCAGCCAGTACGGGCTGATGTTCGTCCCGCAGATGATCACGGCGGTAACCACGGCGCTGCTCGGCGCCGGCCTGATCGGGCCCGGCCTGGCCGCCAGGCTCGGTGAGCGGACGGTCTACCTGGCCGGCCTGGTCGCCGACCTCGCCGCGATGCTGCTGCTGATCGTGAGCTGGCTGGTGGTGCACGAGCACGCCGCGGCCTACGGGCTGCTGCTGGCCGCGACCGCCTGCCTGGGCGCGGGCTTCGGCCTCGCCGTCCCGGCGCTGAACACGCTTGCGGCCGCGTTCCACCCGCAGGCCGTCGACCGGTCTGTGCTGGTGCTGAACGCCCTGCTCGGGCTCGGTACCGCGCTCGCCCCCGTGTTCGTCGCGATATTCGTCGGCATCGGGTTCTGGACCGGCCTGCCGATCCTCGCCGCCGTCCTGCTCGCGGGCCTGCTCCTGGTCAGCCTCCGACTGCCGCTGCGCCCCGCGGCCCAGCCGGGCGCCGTACCGCAGCCCGCCGCCGGATCCCCGGGCGCGGGCGGCCGGATCCCCGCCGGGCTCTGGCTGTTCGGCGCGTTCGCGATCCTGTACGGGTTCTGCGAGACCATGAACGGCAACTGGTCCCAGCTCGACATCACCTCGCTGGGCGTGGGGTCGTCGACCGCAGCGGTCGCGCTGACCGCGTTCTGGGCACTGGTCACCGCCGGGCGGGTGCTGTTCGCCGCGATCCAGCGGTGGCTGCCCAGCCGGGCGACCTACCACATCCTGCCGTTCCTGCTGGCTGGGGCGTTCCTGGTGATCGCGGTGCTGCCCAAGCACGCCCCGCTGGCGTCGGTCGGGGCCTTTGCCCTGGCCGGGCTCGGCTGCTCGGCGCTGCTGCCGCTGACGATCAGCATCGGCCAGGAGAAGCTCACGCGCTACCAGGTAGCCGTGGCTGGCGGGGTGATCGCCTGCTACCAGCTGGGCTATGGGTTAGCCGCGTTCGGCGTCGGCCCGCTTGTAGACGCGGGTGTGCGGCTGCCGATGATCTTCGGCTTCAGCGCGGCGGTCGCGGTCGGCCTGGGTCTGCTGTCGCTCGTTGTCGCCCACGGCCGCCCGTCCCCCCAGGCGCTGCACCCCCGCCCGGCCCCTCCGTCACCACACCCCCACCCGTCACCGTCATCGGCCGGCTAAACCGCCGGTCGCAGGCGATGGATGTACCAAAAGGCGGGCAAGAGGCCGCCCAACGGTACATCCATGAAGATCGCCCGGCGGTTTGCACCGTGCGTTGGGGTCGGCGGCGTGTCGGTGCGGCGGGGCCGGCATGATGGCGGTGTGACCGAACACTATGACGTCATCATCGTTGGCACCGGAGCCGGCGGCGGCACGCTGGCGCACACGCTGGCCCCGTCCGGCAAGCGGATCCTGCTGCTGGAACGCGGCGACTACCTGCCGCGGGAGAAGGACAACTGGGATCCGTCGTCGGTGTTTATCGACGGCCGGTACATCTCGAAGGACACCTGGTACGACGCTGACGGAAAGGCGTTCCAGCCGCAGGTGCACTACTTCGTCGGCGGCGCGACCAAGATGTACGGCGCCGCGCTGTACCGGCTGCGGCCCGAGGACTTCGGCGAGATCCAGCACGTCGACGGCCCGTCACCGGCGTGGCCGGTGAGCTACGACGACTTCGAGCCCTGGTACACCAAGGCCGAGTGGCTCTACCAGGTGCGCGGCACGCACGGTGAGGACCCGACCGAGGGGCACTGGTCGAAGCAGTACCCGTGGCCGGCGGTCTCGCACGAGCCGCGGATCAAGGAGATCGCTGACGCGCTGAGCGACGGCGGCTACCACCCGTTCTCCGCGCCGTGCGGGGTTCTGCTGGACGAGGCCAACCGGCCCAAGAGCACGTGCATCCGGTGCAACACCTGCGACGGCTTTCCCTGCCTGGTGCACGCCAAGTCCGACGCCGAGACCATCGCCGTCCGCCCGATCATTGACCGCGACAACGTGACCCTGCTGGTGAACGCGGAAGTGGAGCGGCTGGAGACCGACCCGGGCGGCGGCGCGGTGACCGGTGTGGTGGTGTCTCGCGGCGGCCAGCGCGAGGTGTACGCCGGCGACGTCGTGGTGGTCGCGGCGGGCGCGGCCAACAGCGCCCGGATCCTGCTGCGGTCGGCGTCCGACCGGCACCCGGCGGGCCTGGCCAACGGCTCCGACCAGGTGGGCCGCAACTACATGTTCCACAACAGCAACGCCGTCGTGGCGCTGGACAAGCAGCGCAACGACACGGTGTTCCAGAAGACGCTCGGGCTGAACGACTTCTACTTCGCCGGTGACGGGCGCGAGTGGCCGCTGGGGAACATCCAGATGATCGGCAAGTCGAACTGGGCCGCGATGAAGGGCGAGGAGCCCAAGCTGACCAAGCTGGCGCCGCGCTTCGCCCTGGAGGAGGTCGCCCGGCATGCGGTGGACTTCTGGCTGACCACTGAGGACGTGCCCAAGCCGGGCAACCGGCTCACGGTCGACGGCGACGGGAACATCCACCTCGCCTACAAGCAGACCAACGACGAGGAAGCCAAGGGCCTGTATGGCGAGCTGCGGAAGATCATCAACCACGTCGGGCTGGCCGCGCACCACCTGCTCGAGAAGAACTTCTACATGAACATGAGCATCGCGATCGCGGGCTGCGCGCACCAGGCGGGCACCTGCCGGTTCGGCACCGACCCAGCCACGTCGGTGCTCGACGTGAACTGCAAGGCGCACGAGCTGGACAACCTGTACGTCATTGACACCAGCTTCATGCCGAGCATCGGCGCCGTGAACCCGGCGCTGACCGCGATGGCCAACGCGATCCGGGTCGGCGAGCACCTGCAGCAGCGCCTGGCCTGACGCCAAGACCCGTTTCCCTCATGATTGTGGCGGATTGTTCGCAAATACGACAACAAATCCACCGCGATCATGGAAGCGGCCCTGGCTCGGAGGGCTGAGGGTGGTGGTCAGCTGGGTGCTGCGGAGCGGGAGCGCCAGATGCGGCGCTGCAGGCGCATGACCAGCGCGCCGACCACGATCAGCACGACCACGTTCAGCAGCAGCTGGTAGGTGGAGCCCAGGGCCCGGTCCCAGTCCGCGTACGCGATCGACAGGCCGATGTTGGCCGCGGCCGGGATCGTGGTGACCGAGATGAACACGCCGATGAGGGCGCCCGCCCGGGACTCGGTCAGCGAGACCACGCCGGCGATGCCGGCCAGCACCGCGACCACCACCGAGAACACGTCGGGGCTGCTGATCAGCGCCGAGATCGGGCGGACGCCCTGGTAGAACGCCTGCGGCGTCTCGCCGGACCCGCGGATCACCAGGCCGAAGAGCAGGGTCAGCACGATCGCGGCAAGGAACCCGGCCGCCAGCGCCATCAGCCCCCGGGTCACCTGCCGGCGGTTGCGCCGGTCGATGCCGAGCGCGACGCCCATGATCGCGTTGTACTCCGGCCCGACGACCATGGCGCCGACGAGGAGGATCTGCGAGTTAATCAGGATGGCGACGGCGCCAATCAGCCCGGCGATCGCCAGCAGGGTGTAGAAGCTGGGCGCGTAGACGGCGTCGGAGCGGATCTTCGCGTCGACGACGTCCCAGACCGGGGCGATGTCGCGCTGCACGACGCCGAACTTCGCCGCCGGGGACGGCCGCTCCCCGACGACCGCGTCCACGACCTCGATCGCGACCGGGCCGGCGCCGGGGTCACAGCAGGCCTTGAGCCGGGTGAGCACCGAGTTGGCGGCCGACGACCGGACGTCGCACTGCACGGCGTCACCCGCTGGCCGACGGGCCGCGCCGGGAAGCACCACCAGGTTCGACACGCCTGGCTCGTCGGCCAGCAGGGCGACGACCCGTTCCGTCACCTCACCAGTTGTCACGACGCGCAGGTGAAAGGTCACCGCGCGGGCTCAGGACTCGAGCTGGGCCTCCTGCAGTGAGCCGACGCCGTGATCCATCTGGTAGTCGAGGTTGATCGCTGCGTTGATCATGGACAGGTGACTGAACGCCTGCGGGAAGTTGCCGATCTGCTCGCCGGTGGAGCTGATCTCCTCGGAGTACAAGCCCAGGTGGTTGGTGTAGGTGTGCATCTTCTCGAAGGTCAGCCGGGCGTCGTCGAGCCTCCCTGCCCGGGCCAGCGCGTCGACGTACCAGAACGTGCACAGCGAGAACGTGCCCTCGTTGCCGGCCAGGCCGTCCGGTGAGGCCGAGGGGTTGTAGCGGTAGACCAGGCTGTCCGAGACCAGCTCGCGGTCCATGGCGGCCAGCGTGGACAGCCACATCGGGTCGCGGGGCGCGATGAAGCCCATCAGCGGCATCATCAGCAGCGAGGAGTCGAGCACCTCGGTGTCGTAGTGCTGGGTGAACGCACCGAGCTTGGCATTCCACCCGCGCTCCATGATCTGGTTGTAGATCTTGTCGCGCTCGGTGGTCCACTTGGCCAGGTTGGCGGGCTTGCCGCGGCGCTCGGCCAGCCGGATGGCGCGGTCGAGGGCGACCCAGGACTGGAACCGGCCGTAGGTGAAGTTCTTGCGGCCGCCGCGGGTCTCCCAGATCCCCTCGTCGGGCTGGTCCCAGTGGTCGCAGAGCCATTCGGTGATGCTGGCTATCGACATCCAGCCCTGGTGGGCCATTTCCCCGGTGCGGGCGTCGGCCAGCGCGATCGCGTCCATGGACTCGCCGTAGATGTCGAGCTGGAGCTGGTCGGAGGCGCCGTTGCCGATGCGCACCGGGCGCGAGCCACGCCAGCCCTCGAAGTGATCCAGGGTCTCCTCGGTGAGGTCCGAGGTGCCGTCGACCCGGTACATGATCCGCAGCGGCCCCGAGCCGTTGCCGGCCTGCTCGGTCGCCCGCTCCCGCAGCCACTGCATGAACTGGCCGGCTTCTTCCAGGTAGCCCAGGCCTAGCAGGGCGTAGATGGAGAACGAGGCGTCCCGGATCCAGGTGTACCGGTAGTCCCAGTTGCGCTCGCCGCCGATCTGCTCCGGCAGCCCGGCGGTCGGCGCCGCGACCAGCGCGCCGCTCGGTGCGTACGTCATCAGCTTGAGGGTCATCGCGGAGCGCGACACCATCTCGCGCCAGCGGCCCCGGTAGCTCGACCGGTGCAGCCAGTCGCTCCAGAAGCGCGCGGTCTCGTCGGAGAGCGCCTGCGCCTCCTCGGGCGGGACCAGCCGTTGCGGCAGACCGCCGTTGGACTCCAGCACGACGCCGCCGATCTCGCCCTCGCGCAGCGTCCGGGTCCACTGCAGGCCCCCGCCGTCCGGCTCGATCGCGAGCTCCAGGTCGCGCAGGGACACCCCGACCGGCGCGATGCCGCTCACCGACAGATCCATGTCGTCGGTGTGGAACACCGCCCCGTGCTCGGAGTAATCGAGCTTGTGCGGCGTCCTGCCGTAATTGAAGCGCGGCTTGATCTGGATCCGGAACTTCATGGTCCCGCGCACGACCTTGATGTTGCGCACCAGCTTGTGCCGGTCGGTGGCCTTCGCGCCGGCGATCGGCATGAAGTCGTGCACCTCACCGACCCCGTCCGGGGTCATGAACCGGGTGACCAGGATCGCGGTGTCCGGCAGGTAGAGCTGCTTGCTGACGTAGTCGTCCCGGTCCGGGGCGATCCGGCAGAAGCCGCCCTTGTCGGCGTCGAGCAGCGAAGCGAACACGCTGGGGGAGTCGAACCGGGGCACGCAGAACCAGTCGACGCAGCCGTCGGTGGTCACCAGGGCGGCCGTCTGCAGGTCGCCGATCAGCCCGTGGTCGCCGATGTTGGGGTAGCGGTCCAAGATCCTCACCTCGCGGTTGGGCGGTTGGTTAGCGCGGTTGGGTTAGCGCGGTTGGGCGGTTGGTTGGCGGTTGCCGGCCGGTCGGTCATCCGGTGAGCCGGCCGGTCAGGTGCTCGCCGACGCGGATCGCGTTGGCCATGGCGGTCAGGGCGGGGTTCACCGCGCCGATGCTCGGGAAGAAGCTGGTGTCCACGACGTACAGGTTGTCCAGCTCGTGGGCCTTGCAGTTCACGTCGAGCACCGACGTGGCCGGGTCGGCGCCGAACCGGCACGTGCCGGCCTGGTGTGCGACAGCGGCCACCGGGATGTCCATGCTCATGTAGAAGTTCTTGTGCAGCACGTGGTGCTCGGCCAGGCCCACGTGGTTGAGGATCTTCCGCAGCTCGTGGTACAGGCCGTCGGCTTCCTCGTCGTTGGTCTGCTTGTAGGCCAGGTGAATGTTCCCGTCGCTGTCGACGGTGACCCGGTTGTCCGGCTCGGCGATGTCCTCGGTGGTCAGCCAGAAGTCGACCGCGTGCCGGGCGACCTCGGCCATGCTCCACCGCGGGGCGAGCTTGGTCAGCGTGGGCTCCTCGCCCTTCATCGCCATCGCGTTGGACTTGCCGAGCAGCTGGATGTTGCCGAGCGGCCACTGCCGGCCGTTGCCCGGGAGGTAGAAGTCGTTCAGGCCGAGCGTCTTCTGGAAGACCGTGTCGTTGTCCTCGGAGCCCAGCGCCACGATGGCCTTGCTGTTGTGGCACATGTAGTTGCGGCCGACCTGGTCCGAGCCGTTGGCCAGCCCGTTCGGGTGCCGGTCGGAATCGGAGCGGAGCAGAATCCTGGCGCTGTTCGCCGCCCCGGCACACACCGCGACCACGTCGGCCTCGTAGATCTCGCGCTCGCCGCCCCGGCTGACCACCACGCCGGTCACCGCCCCGCCGCCGGGGTCGGTCTGCAGCCGCTCCACCTCGGTGTTCACCAGCAGGGTGACGTTCGGCCGGTCCAGCAGCGGGCGGACCGCGATGGCCTCGGCGTCGGACTTGGCGTGCACCAGGCACGGGTAGCCGTCGCACCAGGCGCAGCGGACGCACGTGCTGGCCGGCCGCCTCGCCTCGTCGAGGAGGATGCCGCACGGCGCGTGGAACGGGTGGTACCCGCCGCCTGCCAGCGATTCGAAGATCTGCTGCACCCGCGGCTCGTTCGACACCGCCGGCCACGGGTACTGCCGGGACCAGCGGCCCTCCGTCGGGTCCTCGCCGTGCACGCCGTGGACCTGGTACAGCCACTCGGCCCTGGTGTACCAGGGCTCGAAGTCGTCATAGCCAAGCGGCCAGGCCGCGGACACGCCGTCGGCGTGCTTCAGCTCGCCGAAGTCCTCGGGCCGCAGCCGGTACAGCGCGGCGCCGTACATCTTCGTGGCGCCGCCGACAAAATAGTGCGACTGCGGCTGGAACGGCTTGCCGTCTGCGTCGTACCAGGTGTCCGGGGAGATGTACCTGCCGTCGACGAACACCGCGCCGGGGTCCCAGTTCTCGGTCTCCCTGGGCAGGAAGTCGCCCCGCTCCAGCAGCAGGATCCGCTTGCCCGTCGGGGCCAGGGTGTATGCCAGCGTGCCGCCGCCCGCGCCGCTGCCCACGATGATGACGTCATAGTGATCGGTCACGCGCCCACCTTGGCTGGCGCCCGCGCGCGGTGCATCACACCCTTGGGGTGAGGCGTCCCGGCGGGCGCCCGCGCCCGGGCACCAGGCCGGCGCCGGTTTCTGCGGCGGCGCGCCCGGCCGGCCCTGGCCGGCGCTCCTGGATCGCGGGCATGGGCCCCGGTTCGGTACCGGTAATCACCCGGCCCGGATGATGCCCGGCGCCCCCCGGCTGGCAACAGTGACCATCGACGACTACCGGCTGAACGCTCAGGGATGGAGCCATGGCTAACAACGGTGTTAACAGCACGTCAGGACTGCCGCAGGTACGGCCTGCCCCACTGGTGACCGGGGGAGCGCTGATCGCCGCTGGCGGCGTGATCGCCCTGGCGGGCCTCGTCGTTGGCGGCGCCCACCTGTTCGCCGCCACCCGGCGGTGGATCAGGGAGATGGAGATCCCGCCGAGCGAGGTTGCCAAGCTCAAGCTGGCCCAGGCGCGTGCGGCCGCCTCCGCCGGCGCCGACGCCTGGCAGAACGGGCCTGCCGCCGCGGGTACCCGCAGCTCATAGCCAGATGCTGAACGTCGATCTTGCGCGCTGGCAGTTCGCGTTCACGACCATCAATCATTTCCTGTTCGTCCCGGTCACGATCGGGCTGGCGTTCCTGACCGCGCTGCTGCAGACCGCGTGGCACCGCAGCGGACGCGATGAGTACCTGCGGCTGACCCGGTTCTTCGGCACCCTGCTCGTTATCAACGTGGCGATCGGCGTGGTCACCGGGCTGGTGCAGGAGTTCGAGTTCGGGATGAACTGGTCGGCCTACTCCCGCCTGGTCGGCAACATCTTCGGTGCCCCGCTGGCGATCGAGGGGCTGGGCGCGTTCTTCCTCGAGTCGACCTTCCTCGGGCTGTGGCTGTTCGGCTGGGACAAGCTGCCCCGCCGGATCCACCTGCTCACGATCTGGGCGGTCGCCGCCGGATCGGTGCTGTCCGCGGCGTTCATCATGGCCGCCAACTCCTGGATGCAGCACCCGGTCGGCTACGTGATGGTGCACGGCCAGCCGCAGCTGACCGACATCTGGGCGCTGCTGACCAACCCGGTGTTCGTCTGGGGCTACGCCAAGGTGCTGCTGGCGTCGCTGGTCACCGGCGCGGCCGTGATGCTGGCGGTGTCGGCCTGGCAGCTTCGCCATGGCGGCGACGCCGGCGTGTTCACCCGGTCGACGCGGCTGGCGCTGGTGGTGCTGGTCCCGGCGATCCTGTTCGCGATGCTCGTGGGCGACGAGCTCGGGGTGATCGAGGCCCAGTACCAGCCGATGAAGATCGCCGCGGCCGAGGCGCAGTGGACCACGTGCCAGCCGTGCTCGTTCTCGCTGTTCCAGATCGGCGGCGGCAACCGGGACCAGAACCCGACCCAGATCCTCGCGATCCCGCACCTGCTGTCGTTGCTGGCCACCAACCACTGGAACGGCAAGGTGGTCGGGCTCAACCCGCTGCAGGCGCAGTACAGCAAGGCCTTCGGCCGCGGCTACTACGTGCCGAACGTGTTTATTCAGTACTGGTCGATGCGGGTGATGGCCTACATCGGGGTGCTGGTGCTGCTGATCGGGCTGTGGGGGCTGTGGCTGATCCGGCGCAAGAAGCTGGCCACCTCACGCCGGTTCCTGTGGGTGGCGATCTGGGGCAGCGCGCTGCCGTTCCTGATGAACACCGCGGGCTGGCTGCTGACCGAGAGCGGCCGCCAGCCGTGGATCATCCAGGGCATCATGCTCACCAAGAACGCGGTGTCGCCGTCGGTCTCGACGACCGACGTGGCGATCAGCCTGGGCGCGTTCGTGCTGCTGTACGCGGTGCTCGGCGTTGTCGACTTCCTGCTGATGCTGAAGTACTCCCGCGAGCAGCTTCCGCCGTCGCGCAGCCAGACCGAGGCGGACGCGCCCGTTCCGGCTGTCCAGTATTGAGGCGCCGATGGTTACGTTCTGGTTCATCGCGATCACGGTCCTGTGGATGGGGTTCTTCATCCTGGAGGGCTTCGACTTCGGGGTCGGCATGCTGCACGACTTCGTCGGCGCTGACGAGCCGGGCCGGCGGGCCGCGATCAACACGATCGGCCCGCTGTGGGACGGCAACGAGGTCTGGCTGATCGTGGCCGGGGCCGCGACGTTCGCCGCGTTCCCCGGCTGGTACGCGACCTGGTTCTCCGGGTTCTACCTGGCGTTGGTATTGCTCCTGGCAGCTCTGATCGTGCGCGGCGTGGCGTTCGAGTACCGCGGCAAGCGGGACGCGGCGCGCTGGCGGCGCACCTGGGATGCGGCGCTGACCGTCGGCAGCCTGCTGGCCCCGCTGCTGCTCGGCGTGGCCCTCGGCGACCTGCTGCATGGGCTGCCGATCAACGCCAGCCACGAATACACCGGGTCGTTCTGGACGCTGCTGCAGCCGTACGGCGTGTTCACCGGGATCACGTTTGTCGCGATCTGCCTGCTGCACGGCGCGACGTTCCTGTCCCTGAAGACGACCGGCGACATGCGCCAGCGGGCCCGGCGGCTGGCCCAGCGGATAGCGCCGGTGACCGGCCTGCTGGTGCTGGCGTTCGTGTCCTGGACGCACGCGATCGCCGGCAAGGGAGCGCTGCTCAACCCCGTCGAGTTCGGCGCCGTGCTGGCCGCGTTCGCGGCGGTCTGGCTGGTGTACACGCGCAGCGAGGGCTGGGCGTTCGCGGCGACCACGGTCACGATCGCGGCCTGCGTGCTGGCGATCTTCGTCGACCTGTACCCCAGGCTCATGGTGTCCAGCACCAGCCCGGCGTTCAGCCTGACCGTGCACAACACCGCGTCCGGCAGGTACGCGCTCACCGTGATGACCGTGGTCGTGGTGATCTTCCTGCCGTTCGTGCTCGCGTACCAGGCCTGGAGCTACTACATATTCCGCCGCCGGGTCAGCCGGCACGAGTTCCTGCCCCGGTCGGGGCAGGACGCGCGCGCCGCGGTACCGACCCAACAGGGGCGGCCGGTGTCGCAACCGCGCTCTACAAGATCGCGATCGGGTTGACCGGGGAGCCGGTCCCGTGCTCCAGCCGCAGCGGCGCGATCACGCAGCAGAACGACCAGCGGCCGATCTCGGCACAGAGCGGGACGAGATCGTCGAATTGCAGCCAGTCGAGCAGGTGCAGGCCCATCGCGTTGAGGGCCAGCACGTGCACGGGGAAGTCGACACCCTCGGCCGCGCTGGGCGAGGTGTCGTTGTTGCTGTCGCTGCCCAGCGCCGCGACCTTGCGCTCGGCCACGAACTCCATCGCCGTGGGATGCAGGCCGGCCCGCGTGGCGGCCGAGTCCCACGGGCCGAGCGCGTTGCGGCGCTGCCGGTGGCCGACGCGGACGAACAGTAGGTCACCCTCGCCGACCCGGACCCGCTGGGCCTCTTCGGCCCGGGCCAGGTCGTCGGCGGTCACGTGATCCCCGGGCTCGAGCCAGGGCACGCCGTGCAGCCGCGGGATGTCCAGCACCACACCGCGGCCCACGATCCCGTTGCTGGCCAGTTCGATGGACAGCTCGGCGGCCCCTTGCGCGGTGACCGTGCCGGCGGGCACACCGTTGTAGAGCCTGGCGCGGTACATGACGTGGCACAGGGCGTCGATGTGGCTGTCGGCGTTCCCGTGCACGTTCATGGTCAGCCGGTCCCGGGCAAAGGTCAGCCCGGCCGGGTCGGCCTGGTCGCCGGTGCCCGTCATCTCGTCCATGGCCGGCTCGGGGTTGTCCGGCGCCGCCTGCGTCTCGATCGGGGCCTCGAGCGTGACCGTCCGGCCGAGGCGCACCTCGGCGGCGGCGGCCAGCACCCGATCCGGCGTGAGATAGTTCAGCGCCCCGCGCCGGTCATCGGGTCCCCAGGGCGCGGCGTCCCGGAGCCGCTGGTAGAGGGCGCTGAAGGCGGCGCTGTCCAGGGGCTGCGGGCGCTCGGAGTTTCCCGGTGTGGTCATGCCCGCATATTGCCATCACCCGATTGGAATGATGAAAGGAGCGCGCGGTAGCAGTCCCATGGATGACGCGCGACCAACCCAGGAGGAGCTCGCAATGGCGACTGACCAAGTTGACGCACTGGTGATCTTCGGGGCCACCGGCGACCTGGCGAAGCTGGAGACGTTCCCGGCTCTGGTCGGCCTCGTGGACCGCGGCGTGCTCGACGTTCCGGTGCTCGGGGTGGCGAAGAACGGGTGGGGCCTGGAGCAGTTCCGGAACTACGCCACCGACTCGCTGAAGCTGAACAAGATGGACCCGAGCACCCCGGCGGCGCAGAAGATGCTGGGCCTGCTGCGGTACGTTGACGGCGACCTGGGCGACGACGCCACCTACAAGGCGATGTCCGACGCCGTGGGCGACGCCCAGAAGCTCCTCTTCTACCTGGAGGTCCCGCCGGTGCTGTTCGGCCGGATCGCCGAGGGGATCGCGACGGCCGGGCGCACCAAGGACGCCCGGATCATGGTGGAGAAGCCGTTCGGCACTGACCTGGCCAGCTCGCGGCAGCTCAACGACACCATGCACAAGTATTTCCCGGAGGAGGCGATCTTCCGGGTCGACGACTGGCTGGCGTTCGACCCGGTGGAGAACGTGCTGTTCGTCCGGTTCGCGAACTCGATGCTCGAGCCGCTGCTGAACCGGAACTACGTCGAGCGGATCCAGATCACGATGGCGGAGGCGTTCGACGTGTCCGACCGGGGCCGGTTCTACGACCGGACCGGCGCGATCCGGGACGTGGTGCAGAACCACATGCTGCAGGTGCTGGCCACGGCGCTGGCCGAGCCGCCGGAGGGGCGCGGCCTGACCGCGTGGCCGGACGCCAAGCTGCGGGTGATCTCGGCGCTGCGGCCGCTGACCGCCGAGGACTGCGTCCGCGGCCAGTACGACGGCTACCTGCAGGTCGACGGCGTGGATCCGAAGTCGACGACCGAGACGTATGTGGCGGTGCGGCTGGCGTGTGACACCTGGCGCTGGGCCGGGGTGCCGATTCTGATCCGGGCCGGCAAGTGCCTGCCGGTCACCGCGACCGAGATCGACATCAAGTTCAAGCGGCCACCGCGGGATGTGTTCGGGATCGAGCCGTTCGCGGTCGGCAACTCGCTGCGGTTCCGGGTCTGGCCGGAGACCGCCGTCGGGGTGCAGCTGGCCGGCAAGAAGCCGGGGGCGGGCCTGGAGCCGATCGCCGAGGACCTGACCTTCTCCGGGCAGGCGGGGTCGGACATGCGGCCGTATGACCGCCTGATCGGCGCGGCCCTGGACGGGGACCGCTGGCTGTTCGCCGATCAGGGCACGGTGGAGGCCGCCTGGGAGGTCGTGGACCCGGTGCTCGGCGACGTCACGCCGGTGCATCCGTACGCCAAGGGCACCTGGGGACCGAAGGAGGCCGACCGGCTGCTGAAGGGCCGCGACACCTGGTACGACCCGGCGGGCTGAGCGGCCGGGACTGGAGCGACGGGGACTGGGAGCGATTAGGAGCCAGGCGATGACGGACGAAGTGGCGGGCCCGGCAGGCCCGGCCGGCGCGGCGAGCCCGGCAGG
>Ga0209333_1000007_pt1 | contig 136426 bp, 128 predicted proteins | sample BlaSpr_A8_OM2_O3_FD_187982 | JGI IMG/M metagenome (GOLD analysis project Ga0209333, IMG submission 187982) | Forest soil microbial communities from Thunder Bay, Ontario, Canada - Black Spruce, Ontario site 2_A8_OM2_O3 (SPAdes) (version 2) | ecosystem: Environmental > Terrestrial > Soil >... | reverse complement strand
CGGGGGGAAGATCGACTCGTCCCGCCGGTCCCTGGCCACATACTCGATCCGGACGCCGGGGCTGCCCGGGCCATCTGGGCTGCCCCCCGCCGCCGTGGCCGCCCGGCCGCGTCGGAGCGCCTGCAGGTACTCGTCCTGACCCTGCCCTTCCAGCCCGGCCAGGCCGACGATCTCGCCGGACCGCAGGTTCAGCCCGTCGGCCGCGAGCACGACGTCCCCGGCCTGGGCGCGTTCCGGCGCGGTCGCCTCGGCCTGCACCAGTTGCTCGCCGCCGGTCATGAGCTCGACCAGGCGGTCCGCCCCGGCGTCGGCCCGGTCCAGAGTGGCCACGGACTCGCCCGAGCGCAACACGGTGATCTGGTCCGCGACCTGGGTCACCTCGTCCATCCGGTGCGAGATGAACAGCACCGCGCGCCCCGCCGCCGTCAGCCGCCGCATGCATGCGAACAGCCGGTCCCTGGTGGCGACGTCCAGGGCCGAGCTGGCCTCGTCGAGGATCAGGATCGTCGGGTCGCGCAGCAGCGCGCGGCAGATCGCCACGCCCTGCCGTTCGCTGAGGGACAGCGAGCGAGCCGGGGCGCCGAGATCGGGGCAACGGCCGAGCAGTTCGGTCAGCACCTCCCTGGCCCGGTCCCGCCGCTCGGCCGGCGAGATCCGGGCCCGGCGCAGGATGCCGTCGTAGCCGAGCCACAGGTTCTCCAGAACCGACTGCGCGGGAACGCACTGCACTTCCTGGAACACCGTGGCTACCCCGGCGCCGATCGCCGCACGGGGGCTGCGCGTCCGCAGCGGCGCCTGCCGAAGCAGCACCTCGCCCGAGTCTGGCCGGTGCACCCCAGCGAGGATCTTGACCAGGGTGGACTTCCCCGACCCGTTCTCGCCGATCAGGGCGTGTATTTCGCCGGCCCGCAACGCCAGGGAACAGTGACGCAGCGCCGTGGTGGCGCCGAAGGCCTTCGCCAGGCCGTCGACGTGCAGCACCGTCGACGGCGGCGCCTGGGTCTGCGTCACTGTCCCCATCAGCGTCAGCGGGTCCGTCACGCGCCGGGATGCGTGAGGATCGCGCTCAGTTCGGCCGTGGGCAGCACGTTCAGGCTGGCAGGGCCGCCGGCGTTGCCCGTGGACGTCGGCGTCATGCTGCTGGTGAACCACTGTGCCACGGTGGCGTCGGTGACCAGCGGCGTGTTCAGCACGACCGCCGAGACCTTCACGCCGTCACCGGCGAACAGGTCCTTGACCAGGGTGGTGGTGGCGATGGCCAGCTGCGGCGGGGTCGTGGTGATGCCCACGCCCTTGTACGAAGCCTTGTGCTGGTACCAGTAGGCCAGCTCGCCGTCCTCCATGCTGTCGTTGGCGATCTCCGGCACGGTCTTGCCCGCCGCCTGGAAGCCTTCCAGCACGCCGGTCGCGCCCGAGCCCGAGGTCATCGCGGCGGCGATCTTCTGCGGATGGGTCTCCAGGTAGGTCTGCACGTCGCTCTTTGCGGTGGCGTCGGAGAACTGGTCGTAGATCGTGTCGTTCGTGGTGATCCCGGGGCACAGCTTGAAGACGGCCTTGACGCCGTCGTAGGCGGCGATGTCGATGCCGACGCCGGAGATGCCGTGCACGTCCAGAACCATGCCCTTGCCGCCGATGTCCTTGGCCACCTGCTGGCCGAGATAAGCGCCCTGCAGCCAGTCGTTCGCGCCCAGCGAGATCGTGTCTGCGCTGGCCACGGGGTTGAGCAGGGAGATCGACGGTATCCCGGCGGCGGCCGCGTTCTTCACCGCGGTCGTGAACGCGCTGGAGGACAGCGGCTCGTATACGATCAGCGCGTCCTTGCGCTCCACCATCTGGTTGAAGTCGGCGACCTGGTCGGTGACCTCGTCCGAGGAGGTCACCGCGTCCACCTTGTATCCGGCGCCCTTGAGCATGCCTTCCAGGATTGCCTGCAGGGCGAGCTGGTAGCCGTTGTTGGTCTCCGACAGCAGGAAGCCCACGGTCTTCGAGCTCGAGCTGGGCTTCCAGGTCGCGAACGCGCTCTTGTACACGGTCGTCGGGTAGCCGTTGTACAGGGCCCGGAGGCTGCTGGGCATCGAGGTCAGAACGCCGTCCGGGTCGGACGGCAGCGTGGTCGGTATCGTGCCGCACTTGCTTCCGGCCGAGGTGTTACCGGCGGTGCCGGTCGTGCCGGACGAGCTAGACGAGCACGCCGACATGCCGAGGCCGACGGCGAGGGCCAGCGTGGCCAGGCCGGCGGGGTATAGAACTCTCATCGGAAGATCTCCTTGGATGTGGCATTCAGGTGATATCCAGCGGGGCTGAGCGGGCTCCTCATACGGGCGGGCAGGTGAACAGGCCAGGGTCGGGGTCGTTGAACGACTCCCTGGCCACCGACTCGCTCATGGGGTTGGCCGTGCCCCACTGGTCTTGGACCAGCGGGTCGTACATGTCGTAGACGTGGGGGTGCCACGCGTCTTCGTCGAGCTCCTCTAGCTCGGTGGTGTACTCGACCGTGTTGCCCTGCGGGTCGAGGAAATACGAATAGGTGTTGTTCCCGGCGAGGTGGCGTCCGGGCCCCCACACCATCTGCGTGCCCGCGCGCAGCACCCGGCCCGATCCGCGCATGTACTCGTCAATGCCGCGCATCTCGAACGAGACGTGGTGCAGCGAGACATGCGGCCCGCGGGCGAAGGCCACGGAGTGGTGCCTTGGGTTGCAGCGCATGAAGTTCATGACCGAGCCGATGTCCGCCCCGGCGAGCGTGTCGGTCAGCCGGAAGGAAAGGACATCGGCATACCACTGGGCGGTGCGGTCCGGGTCCGTGCCGTTGAGCACGACGTGCGACAGGCGCACCGGGATCGACTCGCGCTCCTCGATCTTGCGATGGGCCCGGATCTGAACCCCGGCGGACACCTCGATGGTGCGGCCGTCCAGATCGAAGAAGCGCAGCCCGTACCCGCCTCCCTCGGTGCGCAGCGCGCCGGGCTCGGCCGCCAGCTGCACACCCTTGGCGATCAGCCGCTCCGCCAGGGAATCCACGTCCGCCTCGCTGGCCGCGCCGAACGAGACCAGATCCAGCCGCTTCAGCGGGTCCTTGCGCAGCCGGATGACGTAGCGTTCCGGCGAGCCCTCGGCGGCGAGAAAAGCGATCCCGGAATCCTCGGCGACCTTCGCCAGGCCCCAGACTTCGGTGTAAAAAGCCAGCTGCTTCTCGTAGTCCGGGATCGCCAGGTCCACATGGCGCAGGTGAGTGATCAGTCCCGGATCTACGGTCATGACCCGGAACACTAGGAGTCACCACGATGAGGGGCAAATATCTCTTTACAATGCCAGGCATCCCCCCACTGATACCTGCCGATAGCCTGATGACCTGCGAATACCAGCTATCTCCAGGCTGCATCACATTGATGGTGATCTCGCCAGGCCAGCGTGCTGTGATAGATGGCGGACAGCAAATCCGCGGCCGGCCCGGGAGTTAAATATGCCCATGGTCCCTCGCCGCGTCGTGACCGGACATGATCAGCGCGGCGTATCGGTCTTCCTCGAGGATGGCCCGCCGCCGGTCGTGCGGACCGCTCCGGACGGCGCGTTGTTCTATGAGATATGGGGAACCGATGCGACGCCCGCCCCGGTCAGCGCGGCCGAGCCGGACCCGACCGAGCGCTCGCTCACGGTGCCCCCGGAGCCAGGCGGCACCAAGATCAGGGTGAACGAGTTTCCGCCTGGCGTGGTCAGCCCCACCCACCGCACCCAGTCAGTCGACTACGGCATAGTGCTCGAGGGCGAGGTCGTGCTGGTCCTCGACGACAGCGAGACCGTGCTCGGCCCGGGTGACGTGGTTGTGCAGCGCGGCACGGTCCACCGGTGGGAAAACCGCACGGACCGTACCGCGCGGATGGCGTTCGTGCTCGTCGACGGCGCCTTCACCGAAGATCTGCTGGGCAGGCTGGACAGCAAGGTCCTGGACGGCCTGCTGCACGACCCGATGCACCCCTAGGTGCCTAGCGCGGCGGCCCTACCGGTATCCGTAGAAGACGCCGGTCGGGTCGTAGGTGGCGCGCAGTTCCTCCATCCGAGCCAGGCTTGCATCGGACAGCGGCCGGTCGAAGCGCTGGCCGAGGTCGGCGTCGGCGAACTGGGTCCCGGCGGACAGATGCTCGACTGAGGCGATCGACTTCGTTACCCAGGCGGCGTGCTGCTCGTCGGTGGCCGGGTCCTCGCCGATCCCGTACACGCCCAGGTACCAGGGTGCCTGTACCGACCAGGCAGCGTGGCCTGGGTCCTGCTCCTCGCCCCAGAAATACCAGAACACCTGCGACGCCGCATTGGGCATGCTGTCGGTGATGGCCTGGAAGGCGGGCGCGATCTCGTCCGGCGTGGCCCGGGTCCAGATGTTGTCGGCCACGTAGCGCAGCCCGCGAGGGGTTTCCCGCTGCACCTCGGCCGCCATCGCGGCCAGGTCGGTCGGGTCGTAGGTCTGCGCCCAGGCGGCGTCCGCGAACGCGGCCCGGTCCAGCGGCTCGAGCAGGCTCTCGGCCTGCTCGAGTGTGTCGGCAAACGCCGTGCCGGACATGGTCACCGCGGCGCCGTCGAACCCTCCGGCCGGCGGGAGTGTGGCCATGGCGACGAATTCCACCGACCGGGAGAGTTCCGGCCCGACGGCCATCATCAGCCGTACCAGGTCGCCCGCTGCCTTCAGCGGGTAGACGTAGGTGCTGCGCATGATCGCACCGGGAGCCGGATAGAGCCGCAGGTGAAATCGGGTAATCGCGGCAAACTGCCCGTGGCCGCCGCCGCGCGCCGCCCAGAGGATGTCGCTGTTGGTGCGCGGCGTACTGTGCACAATTTCACCATCGGCGGTGACGGCGTCGACCGCCTCGATGGACAGGCACGCCGGGCCGAGCTGGCGGGAGTTCCAGCCGTAGCCCCCGCCGAGCAGGAACCCGGCGAGGCCGACGTCCGGGCCGTGGCCGACCGGGAAGAACAGCCCGTGCGGTACCAGCGCCTCATGCACGTCGCTGCCGACCACCCCGGCCTGCACGGTGACTCTGTGAGCGGCTGGGTCCACGGTGATCTCGCGCAGCCGGGACAGGTCGAGCAGCAGGCCGCCGTCGTGCAGGTGCCCGCCGCACCAGCTGTGTCCGCCGGAGCGCAGCGCGACCTGGAGGCCCTCGGCGCGGGCGTGCCTGACCGCCGCCGCGGCGTCATCCTGGGTGACCGCGACCACGATGAGATCGGGGTACCTGGCCGGCTTGCGCGCGTTCCACACCGCGTCCTCGCGGGCCTGCTCGTAGCCCGGTTCGCCGCGCCGGAACACCGGGCCTGCAACCCGCTCCAGCCCGCCAAGACCCATGTCGGCCCTCATCTCGTCCTCGAAACGCCACTAGCGCGCTGCGTTCATGACGGACGGGGCGCGCTCTTCGCTGACGTTAGGAAGGCCGGCTGGCGCAGCGCAAATAGCAATTCCGCATGCCAGCCATGGCCAGGCGACGGGGTCCGGCGCCCGGCTCAGCCCTGGCGGGCGACGTGCGGGGCGCCCGCTCAGCCCTGGCGGGCGACGTACCGGGTGCCCGGCTTGGCCCTGGCGGGCGAGGTGCCGGGTGCCCGCTCAGCCCAGCGCGGCGAGCAGCGCCTTCATCCACGGGCCCAGGTCGGCCGGGGTCCGCGCGGAGATGAGGTTGCCGTCGACCACGGTGGCCTCGTCGACCCAGTCCACCCCGGCGTTCACCATGTCGTCCCGGATCGCGCCCACGCTGGTGGCCCGGCGGCCCTTGAGGATCTTCGCCGAGATCGGCACCCAGCCCGCGTGGCAGATGAACGCAACCGGCTTGCCCGCGGTGTCGAAGTCCCGCACCAGGCCGAGCACGGCTTCGGAGCGCCGTAGCTTGTCCGGCGCATACCCGCCGGGAATGACCAGCGCGTCGAAGTCGCCCGCTGCGACCTGGTCCGCGGTCGTGTCGACGGGGACCGGGCCGTGCCCCTTCTTTCCGGTCACCGGATGGTCATCCAGGCCTGCCACGGTGACCGCGACATCCTCTTCGATCAGCCGGTAGAGCGGGTACAGCAGCTCCATGTCCTCGAAGTCGTCCGCGGCGAGAAGAAGCACCTTGCGTCCTGCAGCCATGTAGCCGACCCTACGCCCAGCCGGCACACTTGAGACATGCTCGACCGGGTCGCCATCATCTCCGACGTGCACGGCAACGTCACCGCGCTGCAGGCCGTGCTGGCCGACATCCAGGCGCGGGGGATCACCCGCGTCGTCAATCTCGGCGACGTGATCGGCAAGGGCCCGCGCGGCTCGGAAGCGGTGCGGCTGGTCCGTGCGGCGTGCGAGGTGACCGTCCGGGGCAACTGGGACACCTCCATCGCCCGCCAAGCGTCGCATGACTCGCCCTCCGGTCAGTGGACCCGCGACGAGCTGTCGGCCGGCGACCTCGCCTGGCTCGCGGCGCTGCCCGGAACCTTTGAATTATTGGTCAGCGGCCGCCGGGTCCGCCTGTTCCACGCCTCGCAGACCAGCGAGTACACCCGGGTCCGGGTTCGCCACTCGGACGAGGAGTTTCACGGCATGTTCAGCAACACCAGCTTCACCGGCGCGTTCCGGGCCGGTCACGCCACCGGGCCCGGCGCGGCGCCGGACGTCGTCGGCTACGGCGACATCCACACTGCCTACCTCAAGGCCAGCCGCGGGCTGACGCTGTTCAACGTCGGCAGCACCGGCAATCACCTGGACGCGCCCTCCGCTCCTTACGTGATCATCGAAGGTGTTGCCAACAGCCCCGGCCCAGCACCGTTCTCAGTGAGCTTCGCGCGAGTTTCGTACGACATCCAGGCCGAGATCTCTGTCGCCCGCGAGCTCGGCATGCCCGACGCCGATGCCTACGCCCGCGAGTTGCTCGACGGCATCTACCGCGGCCAGAAGGCCGACTGAGCGGCCCGGCCCCAGCCCGCCAGTCGGCCGCGAGCCATCGGTCATCGCCCCATGACCAGCTTGCCGCCCATCCCGTAGACGACCGCCATGGCCAGCGATGCACATCCGTTGCTGTTTCGGCAAGTAGATTTGCCAGCTGCCCGGCCTGGGACCGATTGTGGGTGCATGCACGAGAGCTATGACGTGGTGGTGGTCGGCGGGGGCGCGGCCGGGCTGGCCGGCGCGGTCGCGCTGGCCCGGTCCCGCCGGTCGGTGCTGGTGGTCGATGCGGGCGACCCACGTAACGCACCGGCTTCGCATGTGCACAACTTCCTCAGCCGCGACGGCACGCCGCCGGCCGAGATCTACGCGGTTGGCCGCCAGGAGGTTGCTATGTACGGCGGCCGTGTGGAGACCGGCAGGGTCACCGCGCTGAGCCGGTCCGGCGAGCGCTTCGCGGTCCGGATCGGCGGCCGGGCGGTGACCGCGCGGCGGCTGCTGGTGGCGACCGGGGTGCGTGACGAGCTTCCGCAGGTGCCTGGCCTGGCCGAGCGGTGGGGCATCGACGTCCTGCACTGCCCGTACTGCCACGGGTGGGAAGTGCGCGGCCAGCGGATCGGCATCCTGGCCACCGGCCCGGCCACGATGCACCAGGCACTGCTGTTCCGCCAGCTCAGCCAGCACGTGACCGTGCTGGCCCACACCGGACCCGAGCTATCCGGCGAGCAGCGCGAACAGCTCGGCGCGCTCGGCATCCCGGTCATCCAGGGCACGGTCACGCACGTCGAGGCCGACGATGGCGGCCTGACCGGGGTCCGGCTCGCGGACGGCACCCGGGTGTCCCTGGACGCGCTCGTCGTCGCACCCCGGATGATCGCCCGGGCTGAACTGCTCGCGCCGCTTGGCCTGGCCCCGTCCGAGTGGTCATGGGCGGGCAGGTGATCGGAGCCCAGATCGAGGCGGACCCGTCGGGCGCGACCAGCGTGCCCGGGGTGTGGGTGGTCGGCAACCTGGCTGCCATCAATGCGCAGGTCATCTCGGCTGCGGCGGCTGGCCTGACCGCAGGCGCAGTGATCAACGCCGACCTCGCCGCAGAGGACGCCGAGCACGCGGTCGGTGCGTACCGGCGTGAGCACGCCCACGCGCGATAAGCCCGGCGGCCACCTTGCAGCGCTACAGGTCGCGCCTGATGCGGGAGAACACCATTGCGTCGGGTCGGCGGCCGTCGCTGCTGAGCAGGAACGACCGCAGCGTGCCCTCGGCGCGGAACCCGGCGGCCAGCAGCGCTCGCGCAGACGCCTCGTTCTCCGGCTCGACCAGTGCCTGGACCCGGGCCAGGCCCGCGTCGCCCAGCGCCCACGCCGACGCGAGCCGGATCGCACGGGTGGCGAGCCCCCGGCCCCTGGCCCTCGGGATGACCCAGTAGCCGGTCTCGGCCACGCCCGGCCGCCCGGGCTGCAGCAAGAGCACAATCAGGCCCATGGCCTCGTTGGTTGCGGCATCCGCCAGCGCGAGCGCTATTCCCTCGCCGCTGTCGAGACGGCTCCACTGGCGGCCGATGAAGGCCAGGCCCTCAGCCTCGGTGAAGGCGGCGGGCACGGTGGTCCATTCCGGGATGCGCGGGTCGGCGGCGGCTTCCCGCACGCAGCCGAGGTCGGTCTCGCTCCACCGGCGAAGGAGCGCAACCCCGTCCGTCAGGCCATCGCCAGGGTAGGCGAGCCGCACGGTCACATCGGGTAGCGGCGGAAGCCGACCGCGTACTCGCAGTCGGCGCCCAGGCCGATGTATCCGGCCATGTTCCGCAGGAACTCGTCGGGGTCGAAGTCGCCACCGAGGCCGTCCAGGTAGGCCTGGTGCTCGCGCAGTGAGGCGACGCCCGCCTCGATCGTGCCGGTGACGTCGGCGAAGTGGGTCGGGTTGGCGGTGGAGGCCACGTAGGCATCCCGGATGCCGCCCCACCTCGGCCCGGCGTCCGGGAACACCCACTCGTTGGCCGCGTCCCGGCAGGCGTCGAGCACCGCGAGCCCGACCGCGCGGTGGTCGGCGTGGTTGACCGGGCCGTCCTCGCCCCAGGTGAGGTCGAAGCTCGTGGTGATGACCACCTCGGGCTGCAGATCGCGGAACGCGGCGGCGAGATCGCGCCGCAGCGGCACCCCGTACTCGACCAGCCCATCGGGATGGTCAAGGAATACGACCTCGGTCACGCCCACCACGGCGGCGCTGCGCTTTTCTTCCTCCACCCGCAACGGCGCGACCCGTTCCGGCTGCTGGCCTGCGATGCCTGCCTCGCCCTTGGTGGCGAGCAGGTAAGCGACCTCCTTGCCCTGCCCGGTCCACCGGGCGACGGCCGCGGCCACCCCGTACTCGAGATCGTCCGGGTGCGCGACCACGGCGACCGCCTTGGTCCAGTCCTCTGGCATCGGCTTCATCGGCCCTGCTCCCTTTCCGCGGCGACCGCACTGGCACCATGGACCGCAACGCGACAGGCAGTGATCGTAGTCCGGTCCCTGCAAGGAGATGCCATGACCACCCCGTCGGAGACCTGGGACGGCTCGTACGCGACGAGCACGTCCCCGCCGTGGGACATCGGCCGGCCGCAGCCGGCGTTCGTCCGGCTGGCCGACACGGGCTTGCTGAGCGGGCGGCTGCTCGACGCAGGCTGCGGAACGGGGGAGCAAACCCTGCTGGCCGCGTCCAAGGGCGCGAACGCGCTGGGGATCGACATCTCGCCGCGCGCGATCCAGCGGGCCCGGGACAAGGCGGCCGAGCGCGGCATCGCCGCAAGGTTCGAGGTCGCCGACGCGCTGAATCTCTGGCAGTTCGGCCTGGCCTTCGACACGGTCATCGACAGCGGGGTCTTCCACATCTTCGACGACGAGGACCGCGCCAGGTACGTGGCCAGCCTGGCCTCGGTGCTCGAGCCCGGCGGAAGCCTCTACCTGATCTGCTTCAGCGAGCACCAGCCCGGCACCTTGGGCCCGCGGCGGGTCCGCCAGGACGAGCTGCGCGCCGCGTTCCGCGATGGCTGGAATGTCACCGAGATCGTCCCGGAGAAGTTCGAGGTCAACCCGGAATCCGGGTTCGGCACCGCGGCCGTGGAGGCCTGGCTGGCCACCATCCGCCGGCTGTTACTGGGCCGCGGGCGAGGTGGACCTCGGCCTGTCGGCTCCGCTGGTTAGCATCGCGAGCATGCATGAAGGCCAGGGTGATTTGCTATGGGACGCGTTCGTCCTGCTGATGCTCACGGCCGGAGCGGCGCAGGAGCGGGATTCCCGGTACGGCAACAAGCCGGCGCTGGTCGCCGGGCACCGCGAGATCGCTCACCTGGAGGCGCCCGGAGTGATCGACCTGCGGATCACGCGGGACGGGTGGTCGCGGGTCAGCGCGGACTTCGGTGACGACCCGGCGGTCCGCCGTGATCCCGGCCGCCGCGACTGGATCGAGCTGCACCTGAGCTCGATCGAGGATCTCGACCGGCTCGGCCCGCTGCTGCGCACCGCGATGGCAGCGAACGCGTGACGGCGCTGCCGCCCGCACCCGCCTGGGTGGTGGCAGGCCCGCCGGGATCGGGCAAGAGCACGGTGGCCGGCCTGCTGCTCGCCGCGCTGGCCCCGACCCCAGCGCTGCTCGACAAGGACACCATGTACGGCTCGTTCGTGGCCGCGACCTTGCTCGCCGCTGGGCGCCCGGCGGGGGAGCGCGAAGGCCCGTGGTACGACGAGCACATCAAGGCACACGAGTACGGCGGGATGACCGCGACCGCACGCGAGATCCGCGGGTACGGCTGCCCGGTACTGCTGTCCGCCCCGTTCACCCAGCAGATCCACGACGCCGGCCGGTGGCGGTCCTGGGTCGCCGACCTCGGCGGCGGGGCCGTGCGACTGGTCTGGGTCCGCTCGGACGCGGCAACCCTCCGCCACCGCCTGGAGGCCCGGGGATCCGGCCGGGACACGGAAAAGCTCGCGGACTTCGCCGCGTTCACGGCCAGCATGCGGCTCGGCGCCGAGCCGGCCGCCCCGCACGTGACCATCGACAACCGCCGCACCGCCGGCGCCACCCTCGAAGCACAGGTGGCCGCGGCAATCCAGGCACTGAGCTCCCGAGCGCCGGGCTAGCCGGTGCGGACGCCTAGAGCGCCAGGGTCATGAACGTGTTGCCGCGGCCCGGCGGATAGTCCCCGAACGGCCCGCACGGAGTGAACCCGGCCTGCGCGTACAGCGAGCGCGCCGCAGCGAACGCCTGCGTGGATCCGGTCTCGAGGCTCACCCGTCGAAATCCGTGATCGCGGGCGACGCCGATGAGGTGCTCGACCATCGCCCGGCCGACGCCGCTGCGGCGCGCCTCCGCGGCGGTGTGCATGGACTTGAGTTCTGCGTGCCGCCCGTCGAGCTGTTTCAGCGCCCCGACGGCGAGCAGTTCACCGTCGCGCCGGTAGCTGTAGAACGTGACACCGGGGTCGACGAGCTGGTTCACCTCGAGCGCGTGGACGTCCTCCGGCGGCGTGTTGTCCCTGGCAAACTCCATATGCCGTCGCAGCAGCTCGCGGACGTCCTCGGCGTTCGGGTCGTCAACGCCGATCTCGACCGAGGGCACAGCCAGAGCCTAGCGACACTATGCATTGGGTCCTCGGCTGCACGTGCCCATCCGCCGGTTCCACCGCGCCGTGGATGTACCGTTCGACGGCCCAGAGCCCGTCGTTTGGTACATCCACACCGGACAGGGCGGTCTGTGCCGTGTCCGGTGTGTGCCTTTTCGAGGTGGTTCGGCGTGCAGCGGTGCAGGTTTTGGGGGGAGTGCGGGGGGCGGAGCCCCCCGCATGCGCTTGACTTAGGTCCATGCCTGTCGATGGTGACTACGAGCCGAGCACGCAGGCCTGGGTACGCGACCAGGTCGAGGCCTATGAGAGTTCCGGTGGCACGCAGGGGACGACGCTGCGCGACACCGGCCTTCCCGTCGTGATCATCACCAACCGCGGGGCGAGCAGCGGCAAGGTGCGCAAGACGCCGGTGATGCGGGTGGAGCACGACGGCAGCTACGCCGCCGTGGCGTCCCGTGGCGGCGCCCCGGAGCATCCGCAGTGGTACTACAACCTGAGGGACAACCCGCGGGTCGAGCTCCAGGACGGCCCGAACCGGTGGGACATGACCGCCAGGGAAATCACCGGCGACGAGCGAGCCGAGTGGTGGGACCGGGCGGTCGCTGCCTACCCGCCGTACGCGGAGTACCAGCAGCGGACCACGCGCAAGATCCCGGTGTTCGTCCTCGAGCCCGCCTGACCGGCCGACCGCGGCGCGGCGATGTCCAATGGGCTCGTTCTTTGCGGACCATCGGTACATCGATGCGGCGATGGGCGAGATGTAGGCACCGTTTACTCGTCTCTGAGGCGGGTAGCGGCGGTTTCAGCCAGGGCTAAGGCCGGGTTCGCTCCGTCCCCCCTGATCAGAAGCGGATCCGGCCCGCCCTGGCGACGACCGACGGCTGAGAGGTGCCAAAGATGTCAGCGCCAGCGGGATTCCCGGTAGCGACGATTTCGGGTCTGCCGGTGGTCAGGGGCCCTGCAGAAATCGACATCGCCAACGCTGGCCAGCTGCGCGCGGCGCTGCTGGCAGCCGCCGCGCAGGGGCACGCCACGATCGTGGTCGACCTGACCGAGACGTCGTTCTGCGACACCTCGGGTCTGCAGGTTCTCGTGCTCGCACACCGGCGGGCCGCCGCCGAGGGCGGTGAGCTCCGGCTGGTCGTCCGGGCGGCGACGTTGCTGCGGCTGTTCAGTATCACCGGCGTGGATCATGTGATCCCGAACTTCACAACCCTGGACCAGGCCGTCAGCGAGTTGCCAGCCGTCGCGATCCGCCCGGGGCGCAGCGACGTGACCGGGCTACCGCGGCTTCTCTCGGCCAGCTAACCCGGCGGGGCGCCGTTCACCCGCAGGGATGTGGTTCCGGGCCTGTGCGACATGATGGACCGGTGAGCAGCGCCCGTGACACCGCCCTGGACCTGATCGACTTCATTGACGCCTCGCCGTCGCCGTACCACGCCGCCGCTGAGGCGCTGCTGCGGCTGACCGCGGCCGGCTTCACCGAGGTGGGACTGGACCAGGAGTGGCCGTCGGAAACGGGCCGTTACGCGACGCTAGATGGCGGGTCGCTGTTCGCCTGGGTGGTCCCCGAGGGGGCGGCGCCGCACACGCCGTTCCGGCTGCTCGGCGCGCACACCGACAGCCCGACGCTGCGGGTCAAGCCCCGCCCGGACACCGGCGCGGCCGGCATCCGCCAGATCGGCGTCGAGATCTACGGCGGCCCGCTGCTCAATTCCTGGCTCGACCGCGACCTCGGGCTGGCCGGCCGGGTGGTCGTGCGCACCCCCGGCGGCCCGCAGACCCGGCTGCTCCGCATCGACCGGCCGCTGCTCCGGGTGCCGCAGCTGGCCATCCACCTGGACCAGGACCTGAAGGCCGGGTCGGGCCTGAAGCTGGATCCGCAGCAGCACATGGTGCCCATCTGGTCGCTCGGCCCGGCGGAAAGCGGAGCGTTCAAGGCACTCATCGGGGCCGAGCTTGGCACCCCGGCCCAGGACGTGCTGAGCCATGACCTGATGACGTACGACCTGACCGGGGGCAGGCTGGCCGGGGCCGACGAGGAGTTCGTGAGCTCCGCGCGGCTGGACGACCTGGAGTGCTCGCACGCCTGCGTGTCGGCGCTGGCCGCGGTCGCCGGCGAGCCGGCCAGCCAGCACGTCAGCGCGCTGGTCCTGTTCGACAACGAGGAGATCGGCAGCGTGTCGGCGACCGGCGCGCGCGGCGCCTGGCTCGGCAGGCAGCTGGAGCGCTCGGTGCTCGCCAGGGGCGGGACGCGCGATGAGTTCCTGCGCGCGGTCGCGGGGTCGCTGCACGTGTCCGCGGACATGGGGCACGCCACCCACCCGAACTACCCGGACAAGCACGAGCCGGAGCACCAGGTCGCGCTCAACGGCGGCCCGATCCTGAAGATGAACGCGAACGTGCTGTACGCAACCGACGCGAAGACGCACGCCGCGTTCCTGCTCGCTGCGGAGCAGGCCGGGGTGCCGGTGCAGTACTTCGTCATGCGCAGTGGCGTGCGCACCGGGTCGACGATCGGGCCCTACGTGGCCGCCGGCCTGGCGATGCCCACCGTCGACGTGGGCAACCCGGCGCTCGCCATGCACTCCGCGCGCGAACTGGGCGGGGCCGAAGACCCGGCGATGATGATCGCGGCCCTGCGTGCGTTCCTGGTTCCCGCGTAGCAGGCGCGCTGTACGGCTCGGGTGAGTCCGGCCCCTAGATGTCGCCGGGGGATTCCTGCGGGTCGCCGTACTTGGCCGCAACCGGGTTCCACGCCTGGACGAACGTCGCCTTGGCCGAGCCCGCCTGCCCGTCCGCGCTGACCGCGTTGTTGTAGGCGGGGGACCGGCTGGCCGGCCTGCACCCCGAACGCAGCTGCCGGCGGGCCCAGGTGAGGTAGTCGCGGTCGGCGTCGAGCGAAGCGCGCAGCGCCGCGAGAAGGTCCGACTTCACCGCGGTGCCGTTGGCCAACCCGCCCATGGCCAGCGCCTTCGCGCGGCGGTACTCGGCGTTGCGCTGGCTGGCGACGGCCTGGATCTGGCTGGTCGCGCTGGCCAGGCTCGAGCAGTTGCGGACGTCGGCGACCGCGCCTTCCAGCGACCGCCGGGTTGCCGCGCTGGAAGTCAGCAGGCTGGCGACGGCGCCCGCCTGCCGGGAGGCCAGGGTGGCCGCTGACGTCGAGGGGGTCGGGGAGGCGGCTTGCGACGACGAAGCCGTCGGCGTGCTCGGTGAGGATCCGCCAGAAAGAGTGACACCGGCGATGATTCCCACGATGACAACGGCGACCGCGGCTACGACGAAGACCAGCTTCTTGCCGGTGGGCAGCCGCCCCTGCTGCGGATAAGCGCCGCGCAGCCTGCTGATGAAGTCGGAGCCCTGCCGGGGCGGTGCGCCCGGAGGCGGCCCCAGGGGATGCTGCTGCCAGCCGGGTCCGTACTGCGGCGGGCCTTCCGCCATGGTGGGTGGCCCGCCCATGGTCGGTGGCCCGTAGTCCTGGGGTCCTTGCGCCGTAGCGGGGGGTCCGTACTGTGGGGGGCCTTCTGCCATGGTGGGTGGCCCGTAGTCCTGGGGTCCTTGCGCCGTAGCGGGCGGTCCGTACTGCGGAGATCCCCCCGCCATCGTGGGCTGTCCGGCGACCGTCGGCTGTCCGTAGAAGGGGAGTTCCTCCGCCATCGTGGGCGGTCCCGCCATCGTGGGTGCCCCGGCCAGCGTGTCGTCGGGCGGAAGGGGAGCCTGCCCGGCGTCCGGGGCAGCGGGTCCCTGCTGGCCGTATCCAGCCAGCTCATCCGGGGCCGGCCCGAACCAGCCGTCCGCTACCGGCACGGCGGTGTCAGCTGGCGGCGGGCCAGCCGGGACATTGCCAAATGAGGCAGTGCCAACTGGGGCAAGGCCAGCCGGGGGAGGGCCGGGCGCCGGGGCCGACGGGCCGGGACTGGCGTAGTCGCTGCTCCCGAGCGCGGCGCGCAGCGCCTCGGCGAACTGGCCGCAGGTCGGGAAGCGGTCCGCCGGGTTCTTCGCCAGCGCGGTGGCCAGCACGGCGTCGACCGCCGAGGGCAGGTCGGGGCGCCGGTCGGCGGCCGACGGCGCCGGCGCGTACAGCTGCGCGTACATCAGGGTCAGGCCCTGGTCCTGCCCGAACGGCGGCGTGCCGCACAGCAGCTCGAAGCCGGCGCAGGCCAGCGAGTACAGGTCCGCGCGGCCGTCGAGGTCATGCTTCTCTATCTGCTCCGGTGCCGCGTAGTCCAGCGGCTCGACCTGGCCTGCCGCAATGATCTCGCTGGACGGCGAGCTCCGGCTCATCCCGAAATCCGACAGGTACACGTGCCCGGGGCCGCCGGTCGCCGGCTGCTCGCCGCCGGCCATCGGCTGCGCGGCTCCGTTGGCCTGGTCGCTGGTGTCGAGGAGCATGTTGGCCGGCCGGACGTCCCCATGGATCAGGCCGTGCGCGTGCGCGGCGTCCAGCGCCGACGCGACGCCCGCGATGATCGTCCACGCCCAGTCCACGGGCAGCGGGCCGTGCCGGTTGAGCAGCGACCTGGCGTCGCCGCCCTGCACGTAGCCCATCGCGACGTAGAGGTTCCCGGCGGCCTCGTCGGCGTCGTAGATCGGGATGATGTGCGGATGGCTGATCGAGGCAGCCATGCGCGATTCATGCAGGAACCGGGAACGGAAGGCGGCGTCGCCGGCCAGCTCGGGCGCCACGACCTTGAGCGCCACGTTGCCGCCCGTTCGCTGGTCCTGGGCAAGGTAAACGACGGCCATGGCGCCCCGGCCGATGTAGCCGCTCAGCCGGTAATGGGCGATCTGGCCCGACATACCGGAGTACGGCAAGGCCGGTTGAGTGTCTCGGCTCACAAGCGCACCATCAGGCAATCGGCGGTTTCGGATACACACATCTCACCAGGCTGCGCAGGTTTTTGCGGCATAACTCGGCAACGCGGCAGAACCGGCAATGGCCAACGCGGCGCACCGGCAACGGCCAACGCGGCGCAGCGGCAACGACCCTCCCCTCCGAACTGCGCAGAAGCGCAGCGGCGAACCGGGCGGCTGCGCCCGGCCAGCCGGTTTTTCCGGGAGTGCGCCCATATGGTGCGGCCTAGGTGCGCTGATAACTTGAAAGGGGAAGCAACGATGCTTAGGAGGGACCATGCGGAGCAATGACGGGACGCTGAGCGCACAGGACCTGGAGCTGCTCCGCAAAGACTTCGCCGCCAACCCGGCGTACCGGCTGGCGCAGAACGCAGTGACCAGGGTCTCCGTCGACGACGTGGCGATCAACCGGGAGGTCCTCAACAGCACGGACCACTCGCTGTCGACGCTGCTCGACGACTGGAAGGTCACCAACCAGGAGCGCAGCGGGCGGTGCTGGCTGTTCGCCGGGCTCAACCTGCTGCGCGTCGGCGCCATGAAGAAGATGGGCCTCAAGGACTTCGAGTTCTCGCAGAACTACGCCATGTTCTGGGACAAGATCGAGCGGGCCAACTACTTCCTCGAAGCCATCATGGAGACCGCCGACCGCGACATCGACGACCGCACCGTTGCGTTCCTGCTGAGCGAAGTGGCCGGCGACGGCGGTCAATGGAACATGTTCGTCGCCCTCGTCAACAAGCACGGCCTGGTGCCCAAGGCCTTCATGCCGGAGACGCAGAGCTCGTCCTCGACCGGCCGGATGAACTCGGTGCTGCGCAACCTGCTGCGGCAGGGAGCCAAGTCGCTGCGCGAGGCGTCCGCGCAGGGCCCTGACGCGGCCCGGGCCGTGAAGTCCGACATCCTGGATGTCGTCTACCGGGTGCTCTGCATCCACCTCGGCACCCCGCCGGAGCAGATCGACTGGCAGTGGACGGACAAGGACAAGGAGTTTCACCGCGACGGCGTGCTCACGCCGCAGGAGTTCGCGGCCAAGTACGTCACCCTGCCGATCAACGACTACGTGTGCCTGGTCCACGACCCGCGGCCGACGAGCCCGGTCGGCCAGACCTTCACGGTTCAGTACCTCGGCAACGTGCTCGGGGCGCCGCCGGTCACCTACCTCAACGTCGGCATGCAGGTGATGAAGGACATCGCGGCGCGGACGCTGCAGCAGGGCGAGCCGGTGTGGTTCGGCTGTGACGTCGGCAAGATGATGAGCAACGAGTACGGCGTGTGGGACGTCAACCTGTACGACCTGCCGTCGGTGTACGACACGGCCTTCACCCTCGACAAGGCCGACCGTCTCATCTACCACGAGACGCTGATGACCCACGCCATGCTGTTCACCGGCGTCGATGTCCTCGACGGCGCGACCCGCAAGTGGCGCGTTGAGAACAGCTGGGGCTCGGACAAGGGCAAGGACGGCTTCTACACGATGAACGACTCGTGGTTCGACGAGTACGTGTTCGAGATCGCGGCGCGGCGTGACGCGCTGCCGGAAGAACTGCGTGCTGCGCTGGACACGACGCCGATCGTGCTGCCCGCCTGGGATCCGATGGGCGCACTCGCCCGCTAGCGGACACCGCCCGCCCATTGGTGTGGTGGGACCCACGCTGCTGGTACAGGAACAGCGTGGGCCCCACCACCTTATTGGAAGGGCGCGTCAGCAGGCCGCCGCCCATTCCAGGTGGCCGTCGACGCGGGCTACCGGCACGGCGGAGAGGTCGCCCGGGCCGTGCATGGCCAGCATTTCGCCCGCATCGCCGGCCAGGCCGTGGTGCCGCGCGAACTGCGGCTCCATCCAGGCGTGAAACAACGGCCCGCCATCGGCCATCGAGTCGATCGCTGCATCGAACGCCGCGCGCCTGTCCTTCGGCACGTGCATCCGCGTCGCCGCGTGAAACACCAGGCGCGGCTCGCCCCTCGGAAGGCTCCGGCCCAGTTCCGGGCACACGCTGATCGCGTCGCCGGCCACGATCGCAGGCGGATCCGCGGCGACGCTCTGCAGCGCCGCCATCAGCAGGTCAGCCGCGTGCTGGTTTTCCGGCCAGACCAGCGCCCGGAGCCAGAGCCGCTCGGCAGGATCGGCGGCCGGGACCGGATACAGGTCGACGCCGGTCCGGCTGGCGATCTCCGGCACGTCGTCGAGGTCCGGTGGCTGGCCCGGGCCCCGCCACTGCGTCTCGATCGTGACGGCTGCTCCTTCACGGCCGAACGTGCGGCCGCCGACGACGTAGCGGTACCGGTCGACGTGCAGGTGAATGCCGGCGCTCGCGCCGACCTCGACCAGGTGCACCGGCCGCGCGCAGCGCTGCCCGACTGCCCACAGCGCGATCCGCAGCCCGGCCGAACGCTTCACGACGTTGGTCTGCACGAGTCGGGTGCGGATCAGTTCCGCCAGCTCGTCGCGGTACGCCCGGCAGAAGTCCAGCAGCGCGGGCCCGGCACCCGACGGATCGGCGGCGGCCGCGCCGTGCAGCGACGGGTAGTAGCCGCCGAGCGGGTGTGCTGCCCCGCTGAGCAGCAGGTAGTGGATCGCGCCGAACAGCAGGAACGACGGCTGCTGCCCGGGCCGCCGCTGCACGAGGAGATCAAGGACGGGCTGGTCCCCGGCGACCGTCCGGCACAGCGACCGGTACAGCGGAGACGAGACGAAGATTGCGTCGCCCGCCGCAAAGTGCTCGGCCAGCCGTCCGGTCTCCGCCACGCGGCGATGGTATCCGGGCCGGCCGCCAAGATGGCAGCGGGGCGCCGGCGCCCTCGTCACCCCCGCGGTGCTCCAAAAGTCAACTCGACAATATCTATCGAGATTGCCTAAAATGCTGCTCAAAGCGTTACGAGCGTTTGGAGATCATGTCCGCAGCATCCCCGGCAGTGCACCTGGCCGTCGCGCTCGAAGGCGCTGGCTGGCATCCGGCCGCGTGGCGCGAGCCGCGGGCACGCCCGGACGAGCTGTTCCAGGCAGGTTACTGGGCGGACCTGATCCAGGAGGCCGAACGCGGCCTGCTCGACTTCGTGACCATCGAGGACGGGCTCGGCCTGCAGTCCGCCCGCCATTTCGAGCAGGACTGGCGCACCGACCAGGTGCGCGGGCGCCTCGACGCGGTGCTGATCGCGGCCAGGGTCGCGCCGCTGACCAGCCACATCGGGCTGATTCCGACGGCGGTGGTGACGCACACCGAGCCGTTCCACATCTCTAAGGCCATCGCCACGCTGGACTACGTCAGCACCGGGCGGGCTGGCCTGCGGGTGCAGGTCACGGCGCGTCCGCACGAGGCGGCGCACTTCGGGCGCCGCACGTTCCCGGCGCTCGACCTCACCGACCGGTCCAGCCCGCAGGTCCAGGACCTCGTGGCGGAGCTGTTCGATGAGGCCGCCGACTACGTGGAGGTGGTCAGGCGGCTGTGGGACAGCTGGGAGGACGACGCCGAGATCCGCGACGTGGCGACCGGCCGGTTCATCGACCGCGGCAAGCTGCACTACATCGACTTCACCGGCGTGCACTTCAGCGTCAAGGGTCCTTCGATCACCCCGCGGCCACCGCAGGGCCAGCCGGTGGTCAGCGCGCTCGGCCATGCCAGCGTGCCGTACCGGCTGATAGCCCGGTCGGCGGACATCGGCTTTGTCACGCCGCGCGACGCCGGGCACGCGGCCGCGATCGTGGCCGAGATCCGCGACGCCCAGCAAGCTGCGGGCCGCGCCGGGGATACCGTGCACGTGTTCGGGGACCTCGTGGTGTTCCTCGACGAGCCCGGCGGCGAGACCGGGGCCGAGCGCAAGGCCCGCCTCGACGACCTCGCCGGATACCCGTATGCCAGCGACGCCACGATCTTCACCGGGACGGCTGCAGGCCTGGCCGATCTGCTGCAGGCGTGGCAGGCCGGCGGGCTGTCCGGGTTCCGGCTGCGCCCGGGTGCCATCCCGCAGGACCTGCACACGATCACCCGCGGCCTGGTGCCCGAACTGCAGCGGCGCGCCGCGTTCCGGAACTCGTATGAGTCACCCACCTTGCGCGGGCTGCTCGGGCTGGGCCTGCCGGTCAATCGCTACGCCACCGCGTGACCGCTGGGACGAGGAAGGGGGCCGTTCGTGACCTGGGGAGGGACCCGGCGATGACCAAGCCGCTGAAGCAGATCCACCTGGCCGCGCACTTTCCCGGCGTGAACAACACCACGGTGTGGAGCGACCCGCGGTCGGGCAGCCACATCGAGTTCAGCTCGTTCGCCCACCTGGCGCGGACCGCGGAGCGGGCCAAGTTCGACTTCCTGTTCCTCGCCGAGGGGCTGCGGCTCCGCGAGCAGAACGGCGTGATCTACGACCTCGACGTGGTGGGGCGCCCGGACACCTTCACCGTGCTCGCCGCGCTCGCCGCGGTCACCGACCGGCTCGGCCTGGCCGGCACGATCAACTCCACGTTCAACGAGCCGTATGAGGTGGCGCGGCAGTTCGCGAGCCTGGATCACCTGTCCGGCGGGCGGGCCGCGTGGAACGTGGTCACCTCGTGGGACGCGTTCACCGGCGAGAACTTCCGGCGTGGCGGCTTCCTGCCGCAGGACGAGCGGTACTCGAGAGCGCGGGCGTTCCTGGAGACGGCGTGGGAGCTGTTCGACTCCTGGCACGGCGGCGAGATCATCGCTGACAAGGAAACCGGCCAGTTCCTGGCCGATCCGCGGCCGGGCGCGTTCGGGCGGACCGATCAGCACTTCGACATCCGCGGGCAGTTCAACGTGCCGCGCAGCCCGCAGGGCCGCCCGGTCATCTTCCAGGCCGGCGACTCGGACGATGGCCGCGAGTTCGCCGCGTCGAGCGCCGACGCCATCTTCAGCCGGCACGGCACGCTGGAGGACGGGCAGGCCTTCTACCAGGACGTGAAGGACAGGCTGGCTCGCTACGGGCGCAGCCGCGACGAGTTGCTGATCCTGCCGGCCGCCACGTTCGTGCTCGCCGGCACCGACGCCGAAGCGGCAGAGCTGGCCCAGGAAGTCCGGCTGCAGCAGGTCAGCGGGCAGACCGCGATCAAGTTCCTGGAGCAGCTGTGGAACCGCGACCTGTCCGGCTACGACCCGGACGGGCCGCTGCCGGACGTCGACCCGATCCCCGGCGAGAACACGGTCTCCCGCGGCCGGGCGAGCGTGCGGATGCACCGGGACCCGGTGGCGATCGCGGCGCAGTGGCGGGCGAAGGCCGAGGCGGAGAAGCTGTCGATCCGCGAGCTGATCGTCGAGGTCACCGGCAGGCAGTCGTTCATCGGCTCCCCGGCCACCGTCGCCGAGCAGATCAACACGCTGGTCCAGGCCGACGCCAGCGACGGGTTCATCCTGGTGCCGCACATCACCCCGGGCGGGCTCGACGAGTTCGCCGACACGGTCGTGCCGATCCTGCAGGAGCGCGGCGTCTTCCGTGCCGACTACGAGGGCACCACCCTGCGCGAGCATCTGGGCCTCGCGCCGCTCCCCTCCGGCGCAGCGCTCAGCCGGGCGGCGTCATGAAGTTCCTGGCGATCACGCTGATCGTGCACGCCCCCGACCCGATCACGGGCATCCAGAAGTCCACCACCAGCCGGTTCCGCGAGGTGATCGGCAACGCGCTGCTCGCCGAGGAACTCGGCTTCGACGGGTTCGGCGTGGGCGAGCGGCACGAGCGGCCGTTCATCTCCTCGTCGCCGCCGGTGACGCTGAGCCACATCGCGGCGCTGACCTCGCGGATCCGGCTGTTCACCGCGGTCACGACGCTGAGCCTGCTGGATCCGGTGCGCGCCTACGAGGACTACGCGACGCTCGACCACCTGTCCGACGGCCGGCTCGAGCTGATCATCGGGAAGGGAAACGGCGCCGCGCAGCGCGAGCTGTTCAGCGTCACGCCCGAGGACCAGTGGGACCGCAACGCCGAGAGCTACGAGATCTTCCGGCAGATCTGGCGCAACCCGACGGTGACCGCCACGCCGCGGTTCCGGCCCCCGCTGCGCGATGCCGAGGTCTGGCCCCGGCCACTGCAGCAGCCGATCCGCATCTGGCACGGCAGCGCGACCAGCAAGGAGTCCGTCGACCTCGCTGCCCGCTACGGTGACCCGCTGTTCTCCGCTAACGTCACCAACCCCATCGAGCCGTACGCCGAGCTGGTCCGCTACTACCGCGACCGGTGGGCACACTACGGGCACGACCCGGCCGCCCTGGTGGTCGGCGCGGGCACGGCCGGCTACTACGCGGCCCGCAACTCCCAGGACGCGCTCGCGGTGTACCGGCCGATCTTCACCGCGCAGCGCGCGTTCCAGCAGCGGCTCGGCCTGCAGCCGGTCTTCACCGACCTCGACGACTTCGTCGCCCGCAGCTCGGCGCTGATCGGCAGCCCGCAGCAGGTCATCGACAAGGTGCACCGCTACCACGAGCAGCTCGGCCACAGCGTGATGCACCTGCACGCCGACGCTGGCGGGCTCACCGACGCACAGCACCGCGCGTCGCTCGAGCTCTTCCAGTCGGACATCGCCCCGGTGCTGCGCCGGGACATCCCCGACCCGCCCTGGCCCGGTGAGACCGTGCCCGATCCGGCGCTCGCCGGCTCTGCGACCTAACGGAGGGGACATGGCCACCACGCCGCTTACCGTGCTCGACCTCGTGCCGATCAGCTCCGGCTCCAGCCCGGCCGAGGCGCTGCAGAACACGATCGCGCTCGCCCGCGCCACCGAGAGCTTCGGCTACTACCGGTACTGGTTCGCCGAGCACCACCTCAACCCCGGCGTCGCGGGGACCTCGCCCGCGGTCGTCCTGGCGCTCACGGCCGACGCGACCTCGACGATCCGGATCGGCTCCGGCGCGGTCCAGCTCGGGCACCGCACCGCGCTGTCCACCGTGGAGGAGTTCGGGCTCATCGACGCCCTGCACCCGGGGCGGGTCGACCTTGGCCTCGGCCGGTCCGGCGGGCGGCCGCCGCAGCCGCAGGATCGGGAGCCGGCCCTGGTCGGCGCGGCGCGGCAGGGTGATGCCGCGCCGGGCAACCGGTGGGCGCCGAACGGGCTGCTGATTCCGCCGAAGTTCTCCGTGGAGAAGCTGCTCGGCTCGCCCCGGTTCCGGATGCAGAAGACGCTGCTGCAACTGCCCGGCGCCAGCCCGCAGCACTACGGCGAGCAGGTCGCCGACATCCTCGCCCTGCTGCATGGGACCTACAAATCGCCCGATGGCGTGGAGGGGCACGCGGTCCCGGGCGAGGGCGCGGCCGTCCAGGTCTGGATCCTCGGCAGCAGCGGCGGGCAGAGCGCCAGCGTCGCCGGCGGGAATGGCCTGCGGTTCGCCGCGAACTACCACGTCAGCCCCGCCACGGTGCTCGAGGCTGTCGAGGGCTACCGGGCGGCGTTCCGGCCGTCGGCCGAGCTCGAGCGGCCGTACGTCAGCGTCTCGGCTGACGTCGTGGTGGCGAAGGACGAGGCGACAGCGCGTGAGCTCGCATCCGGTTACGGCCTGTGGGTGCGGAGCATCCGCTCCGGCGAGGGCGCGATCGATTTCCCCACCCCGCAGGAGGCGCGGGCGCACACCTGGACCGACGAGGACCGGGCCATGGTCGCCGACCGGGTGCAGACCCAGTTCGTCGGGTCTGCGGGGCAGGTTGCCGACAAGCTCGAGCAGCTTCAGGAGGCGACCGGGGCCGATGAGCTGATCATCACGACGATCACGCACGACCCCGCCGACCGGGTCCGCTCGTACCGGCTGCTGGCCGACGAGTGGCACCGGCGTTGAGCTGCGAGACTACGGCTTGCGCGCTGGAGCCGACCGACCTGCGCCGGGTCTTCGGCGCCTACCCGACCGGCGTGACCGCGGTCGCGGCGCTGGTCGACGGGATCCCGGTCGGCATCACGGCCAACTCGTTCACGTCTGTATCGCTGGACCCGCCGATCGTCTCGGTCTGCGTGGCGCACACGTCTACCACCTGGCCAGTCCTGCGCAAGGCCACCCGCCTCGGCATCAGCGTCCTCGGCGCACACCAGGAAGGGCACGGCCGTGCGCTCAGCGAGCGCCGCGGCGACCGGTTCGGCTCGCTGCGCTGGCGGGCCACCGCCGACGGGGCGATCCTGCTCGAAGACGCGAGCGCCTGGCTGGACTGCGGCATCGAGCGCGAGATCCGGGTCGGCGACCATGACCTGATCCTGCTGCGGGTGCACGCGCTGGACGCGGACCCCGACGTGCCGCCGCTGGTCTTCCACGGCAGCCGGTACCGCAGGCTCAGCGCCTGAGCGGCTCACGCGACAGCATCTGAGCGGCTCACGCGACGACAAGGTCCTCGAGGTACCGCAGCACCTGGCGGCCGCCACCCAGGTCGAACTCGACCCGGCAGCCGAGCGGGAGCTGGATGTTCCGGGCCGCGTGGCCGAAGTCGACATTGGTGATCACCGGGAAGCCCAGGTCCGGGACGCAGCGCAAGATCAGCTCGTCGGTGCCGGTGTCCGGCGCGTCCTGGCGCTCCCAGTCGGCGGGTGCCCCGATCGCGAGCGCGGCGATGCCGTCGAACACCCCGGCCAGCCTCAGGTGCGTCAGCGCACGGTCCACGTCGTCGAACGTGTCCATGAACGCCTCGATCACCAGGATCGCGCCCGCGGTGGGCGGTATCCAGCGGGTTCCGACCAGCGCCCGGAAGCACGGCAGGGTCCCGCCGACAACCGGGCCGGACACCACGGGCCCGTCCGCGCGGTACACGCGCCAGCCGCCCCCGGCTATCTCCCGCCCGGCGATCGGCCCCGAGACCATGGCCCAGAACTCGTCCTCCGTCCACTCGTCCTTGAGTTCCGGCTCGAAGAACTGGATCCCAGTGACCCCGTGCACGTTCGGCAGCCCTGCCCCGGCGAGGATCGCGTTGCAGAGGCTGCTCGGGTCGCTGAACCCGGTGAACATCTTCGGGCTGGCGCGGATCAGGCCGTAGTCGAGCAGGTCGACGAGGTGGCTCGCGCCGGTGCCGCCGGTCGCGGGCAGCACCAGCGCCACGTCGGGGTCGGCGAACATGCTCATCACGCCCGCCGCGCGCCGCTCCGCGGTCCCGGCGAGGTGCCCCGTCCGGTCGCCGACGCCCTCGGCCAGCCGTACCCGGTAACCTCGGCCCTCCAGGTAGGCGACCAGCCGGTCAAGTTCCTCCGCTGACACCGGCGAGGACGTGGACACGATCCCGATGCAATCACCGGGCCGAACGGCCCGCGGCTTCACCAGTTCCACGTCGACTACTCAACCACCCACTACCGACAAACGCCGTTCCACCGAATCCGGCCACTCTGAGTAGCAGCCCGCGCCGCTTTGGCCACGCTGCGTCATTCCGCTAGACATTGAGCGCGTTCTGGGCGGCTTTTCCTTGATCTGGGTGGAAAACATACCGTATCTGCTTGTTATCCACCCAGATCAAGGAAAGTGAGCTCGGGTACGGGCCTGGGGGCGAGGTCGAGCACGGGTGCGCCGGTGGGGTTGGGCGCCGCGCGGGATCGGCGGGCGACGGGGCCGTGCGGCCGCGCGGGGGTGCCGGGCGGCGGGGGCCATGCAGGCGCGCGGGGCGCTGGGCAATCGCGCAGCGGGGTGAATCGGGGGACAGCTTTTAGAATCGCGTTCTAGTAAGCTCGGGTAGGCGGAGCATTGCGGCAAGCCTGGGAGGAACGCTGTGGCGTGGGACTTCTCGACCGAGCCGGAATTCCAGGAGCAGCTCGACTGGGTCGAGCAGTTCTGCCGCACCGAGATCGAGCCGCTCGACCTGGTATTCCCCGGCGCCGCTTACTCGCGCGACCCTAAGGCCAAGGCGCTCGCCGACCCGCTCAAGCAGCAGGTCAGGGACCACGGCCTCTGGGCGCTGTTCCTCGACAAGGACCTCGGCGGCCCCGGATTCGGCCAGCTCAAGCTCGCCCTGCTCAACGAGATCCTGGGCCGCTACCGCTCCGCGCCGGTGATCTTCGGCACGGCCGCACCGGACACCGGCAATATGGAGATGCTCGCCGCCTACGGCACCGAGGAGCAGAAGCGCCGCTGGCTGTACCCGCTGATGAACCAGGAGATCTTCTCGGCCTACTCGATGACCGAGCCGCAGGGCGGCTCCGATCCCAGCCTGTTCCTGACGCACGCGACAAGGGACGGGGAAGAATGGGTAATCACCGGCGAGAAGTGGTTCACCAGCGCCGGGGCCAGGGCCGACATCATCTTCCTGATGTGCACCAACGGCATGTTCGCGGTACCGGGCGACGCCCCCGGCGTAGAGATCATGGAGTATCCCCCGCTGCACAACCACATCCGCTACAACGACGTGCGCGTCCCGGCCGACCACCTGCTCGGGCCCGAGAACGGCGCCAAGGTGCTGGCGCAGCGGCGGCTGGGTGGCGGCAGAATCCACCACGCGATGCGGACCGTGGCGCAGGTCAAGCTGGCCTTCGACATCATGTGCGAGCGCGCGCTCAGCCGGGAGTCGCACGGCAAGACGATCGCGGAGCACCAGATGGTGCAGGAGGCGATCGCCGATTCCTACGCCGAGATCAACATGCTGCGGCTGCTGGTGCTGTGGACCGCGTGGACCATCGACAACTCCAGCACCCGCGAGGCCCGGACCCAGATCGCCGCGTGCAAGTACACGGCCGCGAAGGTGCTGCGCGAGGTGTCCTACCGGGCGATGCACATCATGGGCTCGCTGGGCACGACCAACCTCACCCCGCTGCAGGCCATGTGGGCGAGCGCGCCGACGATGGCGGTCATGGACGGGGTCGATGAGGTGCACAAGGTCACCGTGTCCCGCAACGTGCTCAAGGGCTATGAGCCGCACGCCGGCCTGTGGCCGACCGAGTACATCCCGGCCAAGCGCGAGGAGGCGCGCAAGAAGTACGCCAGCCTGCTCGCCGCCGACCCCGACCTCGCCGCGTGGGCCGACCACGCCGCGCGCGCCACGGCAAGGGGCCACTGACATGGACATCAACGGGAAGGTTGCGGTCGTCACCGGCGGCGCGAGCGGCATCGGCCGGGCGCTCTGCCTCGCCCTCGCCGAGCGGGGCGCCGGGGCTGTCGTGGTGGCCGACGTCGACGCCGGGGGAGCGGCGCAGACCGCGGCGGCCATCGAGGCGGCCGGCCATTCCGCGCTGGCCGTGCCGGCCGACATGTCCAAGGAGGATGACGTCAAAGCGCTGGTCGCGCGGGCCGAGGATGCGTTCGGGCCGGTCGGCCTGTTCTGCTCCAACGCCGGGATCATCGTCGACGGCGGCGTCGAGGTCGCCGACGATGCGTGGTCGCGGATCTGGGGGATCAACGTGCAGAGCCACGTCTACGCGGCCCGCGCGCTGCTGCCGGGGATGCTGGCCAGGGGCGAGGGTTACCTGGTGATCACGGCGTCCGCCGCGGGCCTGCTCACTGAGCTTGGCTCGGCCCCGTACTCCGTGACCAAGCACGCCGCGGTCGGGCTGGCCGAGTGGCTGTCGATCACCTACGGGGACCAGGGTCTGCGCGTGTCGTGCCTGTGCCCGCAGGCGGTGCGCACCAACCTGATCGCCACGAGCCACCGCGAGGTCAGCGAGATGCCCGCCGAGCGGACCGGCCTGGGCACGCCGCAGGCCTCAGTATACGGCGTGCTGGCCGCGGAAGACGTCGCCGCGTGCGTCATCGAGACCATCGGCGACGAGCGCTTCCTGATCCTGCCGCACCCCGACGTGGCCATGTACGAGCAGCGCCGGGCCGGCGACCGGGACCGGTGGCTGCGCGGCATGCGCCGGCTGCAGGCCCGCCTGCGCACGCCATGATGGGTGCATGACAGATCTGCACGCCGGAGGGCAGGCGTCGGCCACCGCAGCGGCGCTGACCGAGTCGGTGATCAGGGAGATGACCAGGCTCGCGCTGCAGCACAACGCGATCAACCTGGCCCAGGGCTTTCCCGACTTCCCCGCTCCTGACCAGGTCAAGCAGGCCGCCGTCGCCGCGATCGAGCAGGACCTGAACCAGTACCCGATCACGTGGGGCCAGGTCTCCATCCGCGAGGCGCTCGCGGACAAGTACCGCGAGCACTACGGGATGGTCGTCGATCCGGAACGCGACGTGTGCGTGACCTGCGGCGCCACCGAGGCCATGATCGCCGCGATGATTGGCTGCGTCGACCCGGGCCAGGAAGTGATCGTCTTCGAGCCGTTCTACGAGAACTACGGCGCGGCCGCGGCGATCGCCGGTGCGGTGCCGCGTTACGTCACCCTGCGCGAGCCCGGCTGGTCGTTCGACGAGGCCGAGCTGGCCGCCGCGTTCACCAGCCGGACCCGCGCGATCGTGATCAACACGCCGGGCAACCCGACCGGCAAGGTGTTCAGCGCCGAGGAACTGGGTGCGATCGCGCGGCTGTGCCAGCGGCATGGGGTGCTGGCGATCACCGACGAGATCTACGAGCACATCGTCTACGACGGCGCCCGGCACATCCCGATGGCCACGGTCGCGGGCATGGAGGACCGCACGATCACGATCAGCGCGCTGTCCAAGAGCTACGCCGTCACCGGCTGGCGGGTCGGCTGGGCGATCGCGCCGCCCGGCCTGACCGACGCGATCCGCCGGGTGCACGACTTCGTCACGGTCGGGGCGCCGACGCCGTTCCAGGAGGCCGGGGCGGTGGCGCTGCGGCTGCCGGGCTCCTATTACGACCGGCTGGCCGCCGACTACACCGAGCGGCGCGACCTCCTGCTGCAGATCCTGGCCATGGCCGGGCTCGAGCCCGCGACCACGCCGGCCGGGGCGTACTACATCATGTGCGACGCGTCGGTCCTGGGCATGGGCGACGACACCGCGACGGCGCGCGCGCTCACCCGCGAGGTCGGCGTGGCCACCGTGCCGGGCTCGTCGTTCTACTCCCGGCCCGGGCTTGGCCGCTCCAAGATCCGGTTCTCCTACAGCAAGAAGCTGACCACGCTGCACGAGGCGGGCAGGCGGCTCGCGCGGTTGGCCCCGGACCCGACCTGACCGGCGGGGAGCGCGGCGTTAAGACCCCGGGCAGGCCGCGTCGGGCATCCCGTCGGACTGCGAGTGATGCGTAAGCATCTCGGAGTACTGGTCGCTGCCGCTCTTCAGCCCCGCCACCAGCGGGGAATGGGCGAGCACAACTGCTCCGGCGACCATGACCAGCAGTGACAGCGCCTCCAGTGGCCCCCATGCGCCGCTGGTCCGGAGGTTGTCGCCGAACAGCCCGACGCCGACCAGGATGCTGGCCACGGGGTCGACGAGGACGATCGTCGACTGCGAGGCGACGATCGGGCCCGCGTGAATCGCGTTCTGGGCCAGGAACACGGCGAGCGCGCCGAAGCAGGCCAGCGCGTAGGTCTGCCAGTGCCGGTACAGGCCGGCCAAGTCGGACGCGGCGAACCCGGACACCACCTTCGTGCAGGCCGCGGTGAACGCGAAGCTGATCGACGCGGCGGTCCCGAACATCGCAGCCCGCCACCAGCGCGGGCCGCGCAGCGCCAGCGCGGTCGCGATCACGATGCCGCCGGTGCAGGCCCCGCCGGCGATGAGCCACTCCCACAGCGGCGGGGACAGCGTGCCGTCCACCGGGTCGGCGAAGGCCAGGAACCCGGCCAGGCCGGCGGTCACGGCCACCACGCCGGTCCACTCGCGTCCGCCCATCCTGAAGCCGAACCAGGCGACCAGCACGATGACGAGGAACACCAGCTCGGTGGTCAGGATCGGCTGGACCTCGGACAGCCGGCCCAGGTGCAAGGCCACCGCCTGGAGCAGAAACGAGACGATCATCAGCGCGAATCCGGCGAGCCAGATGCCGCGGCGCACTGCATAAGTGATCAGGCTGAACCGCAGCGTCGTGGACTGAGGCGCGGCTTCGATGCCCTTGCGCTGGAAGACGCTGGTCAGAGCGTTAGCGAGGGCGGCAGCCAAGGCCAATACGAAAACCATGGTCCCCGCTAACCCCGCTCCCAACAGGCCCGTTCCAGTCCGCCTGCCCGCAGACCGTTATCCGCATATTGCTGTCCAGAAACACATGTATCATACAGCTATCTCGCTTAGCATACCCCGACGGAGCTGGTTGGCGTAGTGGATAACAGGCCAGATGGTGCTGACGCCATCGGGACTATCGAGCTCGAGCTGGTCAAACTGGTCCGCCACCTGGAGACGTTTGGCCGGCGCAGCTCGCTGTATGTGCGCGTGGACCGGGCCGGTTACCTCGCGATGCGCGTGCTCGAAGATCTTGGCCCGCTGAGCACCAACGCGCTGGCTCACGCCCTGCACCTGGATGCGTCTACGGTCACCAGGCAGATCGCTCCGCTGGAGCGCGGCGGGCTGATCGAGCGGCGCCGCGATCCCGCCGACCGCCGGTCGTCGAGCATCGCGCTGACCGCCGAGGGCCGCCGCTGCATGAGCGACGTGAAGCAGGAGCGGCTGCGGTGCATCGAGGCGCTGGTGAGCGACTGGGACGGCGCCGATCAGACCGGCCTCGCGGCCGCGCTGGCCCGGCTCAACTCGTCCTTGGCCGACAGCGTGGGCGCGTCAGGCAAACGCCCGCAGTGCCCGCAGGCAGTGTGATGGTGGGGCACTCCTAAGTCGCGAGCGTGACCTATGTGTCGCAGGCCGCCGCGTGCTCGCAGCGCCCACCGCGCCTCCGCCGCGTACTCGTGGCGCACCGTGCCCTCGCCGCGTGCTCGCGGCGCCAACCGCGCCCCCGCCGCGGGGCCACGATGTGCGGCGAATGCGCAGGTCAGAAGGCTATGTTCGGGTTTGAAACCCGAAGATCACCGTACCGGCCGCGGCGTGTCCGTTGACCGGCCCGGCTGCGGTTGCCAGGATCGGTGGTGAAGCCAGGGGCCCCCTCTCGTGGCATCCACCGCCCGCCCGTCACCTGGCGGCAACACCCAAGCGAACCACTTCCTGCGCGGCGCTTCGACGTCCGGACGCCGCACATCGTGACGCGGCGTCCCGGCCCTGGAGGCTCTTCACCCATGACGGACACTTCCTCGATCACGCCTGTCGCCCGTTACGGTCAGGCGCCGCAGGGACCGGCCGCTTCCGGCTCCGGCCCGTTGCGCTTCGAGGAGGCGGAAACGTTCATCCTGCAGTTTCACGGCGAGAACCCGGGGGCCGGGCCGCCGCAGGACCGGCTGCGGCAGGTCCGGCGGGAGATCGATTCGCAGGGCACCTACCGGCATACCCGCGACGAGCTGGAGTTCGCGGCGCGCGTGGCGTGGCGGAACAGCTCACGCTGCATCGGGCGGCTGTACTGGCGCAGCCTGCAGCTTCGCGACCGTCGGCACGTCAGTGCCGCCGAGGACGTCGCCGCCGAAGCCGTGAGGCACCTGCACGAAGCCACCAACGACGGCCGGATCCGGCCACTGATCACCGTGTTCGCCCCTGACCTGCCGGGCGCGCCGGGGCCGCGGATCCTCAACGCGCAGCTGATCAGGTACGCCGGCTACGAGGCGGCCGACGGCACGGTCACCGGCGATCCCCTGAACGTGGGCATCACCCGGCTTGCCCGCGATCTCGGCTGGGCCGGGTGCCACCCGAAGGGGCGGTTCGACGTCTTACCGGTTATCGTCCAGGACGGCTCGGGTCGGCGTGCGCTGCTCCGGCTGTCCGCCGACGCGGTGCTCGAGGTGCCGCTCAGCCACCCGGAGTTCGGCTGGTTTGCCGGCCTGGGGCTGCGCTGGCATGCCGTGCCCGTGATCAGCGACATGTACCTCGAGGCGGGCGGCATCCGGTATCCGGCCGCGCCGTTCAACGGCTGGTACATGTGCACCGAGATCGGCTCGAGGAACCTGGGCGACGTCGCCCGCTACAACCAGCTTCCGGTCGTGGCCAGGGGCATGGGCATGAGCACGGTCAGCAACCAGATGCTCTGGAAGGACCGGGCGCTGACCGAGCTGAACGTCGCCGTCCTTTCCTCGTTCCGTGCCTCCCGCGTGACGATTACCGACCATCACACCGAATCCGTGCGCTTCCTCATGCACCTGGCCAAGGAAGAGAGCGCCGGGCGCGTCTGCTCAGCAGACTGGACCTGGATCGTCCCCCCGGCCGCGGCATCGGCCACCCCGGTCTTCCACCGGTATTACGACCACGTCCACCAGACGCCGAACTTCTACCGCCACCCGGACCTGCCCCTGGCGGCCGTGCCCGGCTAGGCCGCAGCGCGTGGTCTGCATCCCTTAGGCCATCGGACGAGATCTGGTCGCTGACCGGGTCGATGTGGTGTCGGCGTAAATGCGGGCGGACCCAAAAGCCGTTGCTGTCGTCCTACCCGCTGTCGGCGAACCGGCGACATTCGTCGCGGGCTGGGCGGGTTACCGGACGGGGGACTTCAGGCCGACGGAGGCGAGCACCTCGCTGGTCGGCCGCGGGCTTGTGCGCACCCCGGCGACGGCGCCCTTGACCAGGCACTGCCCGAGCGCCCGGCGGTCCCTTGACTTGGCGAACGTCCGGGCCCAGCGGCGCAGCGTCGAGCCGCCGTACAGCACGCGCTCGCCGGGGGCCAGCGGCGCCCGGGCCCTGAGCGTCCAGATCTTGTTCCTGACCTCGTAGAAGAAGCGCTGCCCAGGGTCGCTGTCGGTGGAGCCGAAGGCGGCGGTCTTGTGCACCACGATGCTCGCCGGGCAGAGCAGGCCGGCGTTGCCGCGCAGCACCCGGGTGGTGAACTCGAAGTCGTCGTTCCACAGGAAGTAGTCGGCCTGCGGCAGTCCGCGCTCCCGGCAGACACCGGCGTCGACGAGTATCGAGACGAACGACGCCGAGCGGATCGGCATGCAGCCGGCCGCCGCGGCGGCTTCGCGCTCGGCCCGGCCGGCGAACGGCTTGGCCCGCGGGGTGTTCATCGGGTGGGCGCGTCCGTCGGTCCACACCACGCGGCTGGCAAGCAGGGCCGGGGGGCTGGACGGATAGGCGGGGTAGCTCTCGCGGGCATCGAGCAGGGCCCGCAGCGCGCCCGGCTCGGGCACCGTGTCGTCGTCCATGAGCCAGACGAGGTCGGCAGACTGGTCGAGGGCCAGCGCCATACCGCAGGCGAACCCGCCCGCGCCCCCGGTGTTGCTGGCCAGCTCGGTCACACCGGCAGTTGGGTACTGCCTGCGCACCGCCGCGGCTGTGCCGTCGGTCGAGGCGTTGTCGACCACGATGACCGCGTCGGCGGGCCGGGTCTGAGCCTGCACCGCCGCCAGCGCCTCCAGCAGCAGGTCCCGCCGGTTGTAGGTGACCACCACCGCGATCACCCGGGGCGCCGGGGCTGCCGAAGCGACCGGGGCGCCCGAGGCGGCGGCCGGGGCTGGCGGGGCTGCCGAGGTGATCGGAGCGGCCGGGGCTGGTGGGGGTGCAAGGGGTGCCGAGGCGGCCGGGGCGGCCGGGGCTACCGGGGCGGTTCCGCTGCCGTCGGGCACGCTAGGCATGCTTGCCGACCCGGCGGCGCTCGAGCCTGCGCCAGGCCACGATGCGAATCCGGCGCACGACCGGGAACCGGCTGCTGAGCTCGCGCACCGTGCGCTTCAGCCGAGGCGAGGACGCCACCGTTGACTCGACCCTGGCGACGAGCCCACGCTGCCGGTCCGGGCTCGGCTGCGGCTTCGCCGCCGGGTGCGCCTTGTGGTACTGGTTCACGACCATCGCCGCCGCGGCGTGCACCGCGGCGTCCAGCACGAGCTCGGCCGGCTGGTCCGCCGGGCTGGCCGCGGGCCCGGTGACCGGCAGCGGCCGCAGCTCTTCCAGGTTGCCGACCACGTCGTAGTCGGACTCGCTCAGCGCATCGACGAGGACGTCCGCCTGCTTGCCTGCCCATTCCTCGCGCTCGGCGGGGATCACGAGCCGGCCCTCGCGCGGCCGCGCGGCCAGGGCGCGATGCGCGACCCCCTCCTTCACGTTCCACATGTAGAACCAGTCGGGGACCTCTTCGGGCAGCACCTCATTCAGCCGCCGCAGGAACTCGATCTCGGGCAGGCCGAGCGAGGCATTCGGCCGGGCGCGGCTGATGTCCACGCTGGCCGGGTCGACCTCGAGCAGGGCGGCGAACCGCTGCCACAGCAGCGCGTTGTCCGACCCGCGCGGCGGAACCGTGATCACGTGGATCCGCTGCGGCGGTACGTACTGCGCCCAGATGCCGAGGATCGCCATCGTGTCGTGCACCCGCCAGAACCACCACTGCCGCCGGTCGGCCGAATAAGACTCCCGGTCGATCACGTCCTCGAGCCATTCGGTGAAACCCTTGGCGTTGCGGTGCTTCACGGTCTCCTGCCACTCCGCCGGCAGCAGCGTGGCCATGTCCCGCACGGTGATTACCACGTGCACCTCGGCCGGCTGGAGGGACCGCACCGCGCGCTCGGCCTGCTCCGGGTCGGCCGCGGAGAACAGCTCGTGCGAGATCACGCCGACCCGGGGCGCCTGCTGGGCCTGGCGGGCCAGGATCTCCCATTCGCCGGTCCATGACCCGGCCGGATCCGAGGCCAGCTTGGGGATCCCGCGCAGGTCCTGGCTGGCACGGTAATGATCTTGCGGGTGGTGGCCGGGCAGCACCACGCCCTGCGCGGAGAGCTCGTCGCGGTTACGCCACATGACGTGCTGCAGGAATGTGGTGCCGGTCTTCGGCTCGCCGATGTGCAGGAGAACTTTTGGCCCCGTGCCGGTGGTGGTACTGGGGGACTCGCTCTCGGCGTGCCTTGCCATCCTGGCAACCTCGCGTCTCGTCGTTTTGCGCTTCGAAGACGTCTCGTCGGTTTTGCGCTTCGAAGACTAGGTCAGATACCGGCTGCGGGGGCCTGCAACTGACAGTAATGCCAGCTATCTGCCCTAAAGTGATCGTAAGGTAGCCTTCACCAAAAGGTTGGGCGCTGTATGAGCTATGGACCATGCAGCGTCGACGAACCCGGCTATATTCGGGCACCGGCACGGACCGCCCGTTTTGCGGCCCGGCCTCGTCGCGCTGCGCGTTCCCCCCGGTGATGGAAGGCAGGCCTCCTGCGTATGCATGAGCCCTTCTCGCTCCTGGTCTCGGTGTACGACGGCGACCGGCCCGACTACATACGGAGGGCACTCCGCAGCGCGGTTGACGAGCAGACCGTTCGCCCGGACCAGGTAGTGATCGTACGGGACGGGCCGGTACGCGACGAAATCGCCGGATGCCTCGAGGACTTCGTGCGCACCAGCCCGGTGCCGGTGTCGTACGTCCCGCTGGCGCGCAACAGCGGCCTGGGGCCCGCCCTCGACCAAGGGCTGGCCGCGAGCTGGTTCGACGTGGTCGCGCGCATGGATGCCGACGACGTGGCCATGCCGCACCGGTTCGAGGTGGAACTGCCGCTGATCCAGGACGCGGACATCGTCGGGGCCGGGCTGCTCGAGTTCGTCGGGGATACCGATGGCATCGTCGGGCAGCGCGTTCCGCCCACCGACGCCGGCCAGATCCAGCGCTACGCCCGGATGCACGATCCGTTCAACCACCCGACCGTCGTGTACCGGCGGCACGCGGTGCTGGACGCGGGCGGCTACGGCGAGTTTCCGCTGATGGAGGACTACGCGCTGTTCGCCAGGATGCTGGCGGGCGGCGCCCGCGCGGTCAACGTGGCCGAGCCGCTCGTGTTCTACCGCGTCGGCCCGGAGGCCTTCAAGCGGCGGGGCGGAACAGGGCTGCTGCGTTCCGAGCTGCGGCTGCAGCGCGAGTTCTGGCGGCGCGGGTTCACCACCCCGGCCGAGTTCGCGCGCAACGTGCTGGTTCGCGGCGGGTACCGGCTGATCCCGTGGTGGTGCCGCCGCGCGATGTACCGGCCGATCGTGGCCCACTTCACCGACCATCCGGAGCCCACGGCGGCGCTGGGAGAGCCGGCCGGCGGGGAAACTGCAGATGGGGAGCTGGCGTGCGGGCTGCCTCCGGGGGAGTGGGAGTACCCGGAGATGCCGGCCGCCGGATTCTGGCGCGAGCAGCCGCTGCCGGTGGGCTCGTGAACATCGACCTGGCGGTCGTCGGCTCCGGGTTCTTCGGGCTGACGGTCGCCGAACGGTGCGCCAACGACCTGGGACTGCGTGTCCTGATCCTCGAGCGCCGCGATCACATCGGCGGGAACGCGTACAGCGAGGCGGAGCCGCAGACCGGGATCGAGATCCACCGGTACGGCGCGCACCTGTTCCACACCTCGAACGCCCGCGTCTGGGAGTACGTCAACCGCTTCACGACGTTCACCGGCTACCAGCACCGGGTGTTCTCGGTCTACAAGGGCCGGGTGTACCCGCTGCCGATCAACCTGGCCACGATCTGCGAGTACTTCGGCTCGGTGATGTCGCCGGACGAGGCGCGGGCGCTGGTCGCCGGGCAGTCGGCCGAGGTGCCGCCCGGCTCAGCGGCCAACCTGGAGGAGCAGGCGATCTCGCTGATCGGCCGGCCGCTGTACGAGGCCTTCATCCGCGGCTACACGTACAAGCAGTGGCAGACCGACCCCACCGACCTGCCCGCGGAGATCATCACGCGGCTGCCGGTGCGCTACACGTTCAACAACCGCTACTTCAGCGACACGTTCGAGGGGCTGCCGACCGACGGCTACACGGCCTGGCTCGAGCGCATGGCCGACCACAGGAACATCGAGGTCCGGCTGGGCACGGACTTCGCCGAGCTGCGGTCCGGCCTGCTGGGAAACGTCCCGGTTGTCTATACCGGCCCGCTAGACGCCTACTTCGGATACGCTGCGGGCGACCTGGGCTGGCGCACGCTCGATTTCGACGTGGAGGTGCTCCCCACGGGCGACTTCCAGGGGACGCCGGTCATGAACTACGCCGACGAGGATGTGCCGTTCACCCGTATCCACGAGTTCCGGCATTTCCACCCGGAGCGCGATTGGTACCCGAAGGACAAGACAGTGATCATGCGTGAGTACTCGCGCCTGGCCGGCCGCGGCGACGAGCCGTACTACCCGATCAACACGGGGGCGGACCGGGCGCGGTTGCTGAATTACCGGGAGATGGCGGAGCGCGAGCCGGGCGTGTTCTTCGGCGGCCGCCTGGGCACCTACAAGTACCTCGACATGCACATGGCGATCGGGTCCGCGCTCAGCATGTACGACAACCACATCCGCCCGCTGTTCGCCGATCGCGTGGCGGCAATTCAGGGGCAAGACGGTCATGAGTAACGCGACGGAAGCGGGCCGGTCGCTGCGGGTCCTGCAGCGGGTCGTGTTCCCGGGCGACGATCTCGACGTCGTGCCGCTGTACGTGGAGACGAAGATGGACCGCGGCGCCTCCGAGCTCGCGGCCGAGATGGCCGCGGAGGAGCTCACCGGGCGCAAGGTGGCCGGCGGCACCTCGACCGCCAGCGCGTCGGTCGGCGAGGCGCAGTCGAGCATCCGCTTCGGCGTCGATGTGCCCGCGCACCTGGTCGAGGAAGCCGGCCCGCGGCGCAGCGCGCTGATCACCAGCGGCTGCCGGGTCTCGTTCGCCACCTACTTCAACGCGTTCCCGGCCAGCTACTGGCGCCGCTGGACCACCGTGGACACGGTGACCCTGCGCATCCGGGTGGCGGGTGAGTCGAAGGTCATCCTGTACCGTTCATCGGCCCGGGGGCACAGCCATCCGATCGAGACGATCAACATCGAATCGGACTACGCAGAGACGATCGAGCGCGCGCTGCCGCTGGCCCCGTTCATCGACGGCGGCTGGTACTGGTTCGACATCGTGGCCGGGCCGCGAGGAACCACGCTGATCGAGGCGGACTGGCTGGCCCTGACCGAGCCCTCGCCGCCGGGCCGGGTCAGTCTCGGCATCACCGCCTTCGGCGCGCCCGACGATCTGGTCCAGAAGCTGCGGGTGCTCGGCGAGGCCACCGACATCCACGCACAGCTCGACGCCGTCTACGTGGTCGACCAGAGCCCGAAGCGGGTCAGCGACCACCCGGGTTTCCAGGATGCGGCCAAGAAGCTCGGCAACCGGGTGCAGGTCATCGAGCAGGGGAACCTCGGCGGATCGGGCGGGTTCTCCCGGTCCATGGACGAGACCGTGCGGGCCGGCCAGAGCGACTACGTGCTGCTCAGCGACGACGACGTCGAACTCGATCCCGAGGGCATCCTGCGCGCCGTGACGTTCGCCGACCTGGCCCGCAAGCCGACGATCGTCGGCGGCCAGATGTTCAGCCGGTACGAACGCTCGGTGCTGCACGCGTTCGCCGAGGCGGTGGCGCCGTACCGGTGGTGGTGGGGGAACGCGCCGAACACCAAGAGCCGGCACGACTTCGGCCGCCGCAACCTGCGCAACACCCCGTGGCTGCACCGCCGGGCCGACGGCGACTACAACGGCTGGTGGATGTGCCTGATCCCGGTGCAGCTGATCAAGGAACTCGGGCTTGCGGTCCCGGTCTTCATCAAATGGGATGACGCCGAGTACGGGGTGCGCGCCAGGGACCGGGGCTACCCGACCGTGTCGCTGCCCGGCGTGGCCTGCTGGCAGGCGCCGTGGTCGGACAAGAACGACGCCCTCGACTGGAACGCCTACTATCACCTGCGCAACCGGCTCGTGGCCGCGCTGCTGCACTCGAAGGAGCCACACGGCGGCCAGCTGATTCCGGAGAGCCTGGAGCGCCAGCTGCAGGCTCTGCTGTCCATGCAGTACTCGACCGTCGCGCTGCGGGCCCTGGCCATCGAGGACGTGCTGCGTGGCCCGGCGCACATGCACGACGAGATCGGCACCAAGCTGGCCTTCCTCCGGGAGTTCCGGAAGCAGTACAACGACGCCCAGGGTGACGCCGACCTGGACAGCTTCCCGCCGCCGCGGCGGCGGCCCCCGGAGGCGGTGAAGGCATCCACCACGCCGACCAACAGGCTCAACCTGCTGACCAAGGCGGCATCGGGGGCCGCGCGCCAGTTCCGGAAGCCGCGGAAGGGAGCCGTGCAGCGGCCGCAGATGGCGCTGCCGCACCAGGACGCGGGCTGGTGGGTCCTGGTCAAGCTGGACAGCGCGCTGGTGTCGACGGCCGACGGCACGACCGCCGCGTGGTACCGGCGCGACCCGAAGCTGTTCCGCTCGCTCGGGAAGCACAGCCTGACCATGCACATGCGGTTGCGGCGGCGGTGGCCGAAGCTGGCCGACGAGTACCGCGCCGCGGCCGCCGAGTTCACCTCGCCCGAGCGGTGGCGGCAGACTTTCGCGGCGTCTGTCGGTCAGCCGGCGCCTGTCGTTGAGCCGGCGCCTGTCGTTGAGCCGGCGCCTGTCGTTGAGCCGGCGCCCGTCGAACAGCCCGCGTCTGTCGAACAGCCCGCGTCTGTCGAACAGCCCGCGTCTAACGATCGGCCGGATAGCCCCTCGTGAGCGCGGCGTCAACCGGACGGCGCGGGCCCGCGCCAGCCGCCCCGGACCAGGGCACCTCTCGGCCGCCCGACGCCGAGGCCCCGGCCGGGGCGCGCACCCGGTGGGCGGCGGTTGAGAGATGGCTGCCGGTCGCCATCGTGGCCGCCGTCATGGTCGTGCTCGGCGTGTGGGGCCTGGCCAGGCATAACGCCATGGGCAACGACGAGGTGGCCAGCCGCTGGGCGGCCACGCTGAGCCTCGGCCGGCTGTTCCACCTGCTCGGCAACCTGGACGCGGTGCACGGCCTGTACTACCTGCTGCTGCACTGCTGGATAGCCATCGGCTCCACGCCGACGATCATCCGCATCCCTTCGGTCGTCTTCATGACCGTCGCCGCCGGGCTGGTCGTGATCGTCGCCCGGCGGCTGACCGGGTCGGCCTGGGCCGGGCTGTTCGCCGGCCTGATCATGGCGCTGGACCCGGTGATCAGCTACTACGCGCAGACCGCCCGGTCCTACGCGATGGTGTTCTGCTGCGTGGTGGCCGCCACCCTGGTCCTCGTGCTTGCGCTGGAAGCCGAGGACCAAGCCCGGGCCGGCGAAGTGTTCGCCGGCCGGCGGCGGCGCAATCGCTGGATTGCCTATGCCGCCCTGATCACCGTGGGCGGCTACCTGAACGAGCTGTCGCTGCTTGTGCTGGCGGCGCACGCGGTGACGGTGCTGCTCACCAGGTACGGGTGGCCGACCGTCAGGCACTGGTTCGTCAGCGGGGCAGTAGGCGCAATCCTGGTCCTGCCGGTCGTCGGGCTGAGCATCACCCAGGCGTCGGCCGACACCGGGGCCACGCGCCCGGACCTGCACGATATGCAGGTCCTTTTCCACGACTACTTTGGCGCGACGATCCTGGTGGCCGTCGGAATGCTGGTACTCGCCGTCTTCGCCGTGCTGCCGGCAGCCGCGCTTCCGGCGATCAGGATCTCGCGGCCGAGGGCTGCGTCCCCGGCGGCCGGGGCACAGGCCTCTTCCGCGTGGTGGCAGAGCGGCGGCTTCTGCCTGCCGTCGGTGGCGGCGCCGCTTCTGGTGCTGCCCTCGTTCCTGCTGGTCGCGGAGTCGCTGGTGGGAAAGGCTCTGTACTCCGACCGGTACATCCTGTACTGCGAGGCAGGCGCGGCCCTGCTGGGCGGAGCCGGTGTGTACCGGCTCGGCCAATGGGCCGGGCCGTGGCTCGGGCGCCGGCTGGCCGGCTGGCGCGAGCAAGGCGTTGCCACTGGCTGGCGCTCGCTGGTGTGGCTGCCAGGCGTGCTCGTGTGCGTGTGCGCGCTGGTGCTGCAGTTCGGGGCGCAGCAGCGGACCCGCACCCCGCAGAGCCGCCAGTTCGACTTTGGCGACCCCGCCTTCTACATCGACGCCCGCGCCCAGGCGGGCGACGGCGTGCTGTTCTTCAACACGTTCTACCGGAAGATCACGCTCGGCTACCCGGAGGACTTCCGTGACGTCACCGACTTCTCGATGGCGGTGTCACCGGCCAAGGCGGGGACGTACAACGGCATCAACAAGCCGCTGCCCGAGGTGCGCTCGCTGATGCTGACGTACCGGCGGATCTGGGTGGTCGGCCATTACCCGTCGGCGCGCACGTCCGCGCCTGCGATCAAGGGCGAGAGCGAACTGCTGCTGAGCCGCTTCAGCCTGGTCGCCAAGCGGCATTTCAAGGGCATGGAGGTCACGCTCTGGCAGCGCCGCTGAGGCGGCCCAGTCCGCTCAGCAGCCGCCGCTGAGGTGGCCCCGTCCGCTCAGGGACCGCTGCTGAGGCGGCTCCGTCCGTTCAGCGGTGCAGGCTGGTGCAGCTGAACGTGTTGGTCAGCGGAGTCTTTCCGCCCCACCAGTCCTTGAAGCTGACCGTGATCGTTCCCGCCGGGTGGCGGTCGCAGTGCCGAAGCCACGCATTGGCCGTCGTCTTCCAGGCAGAGGCGGGGCCGGCGAGTCGGCGCACCGGGTAACGGAAGTCGGTGGCCCAGCCGGCCCCGAGGACCGCTACCAGCGCGACGACCGCGACGATGGCCTTGGGGCGCGGCCACCAGCGGCGCGCGCAGGCGTCGGCCGCCACGATCAGCGCCGCGTCGAGCAGCAGGATCGGCAGCGTGGAATACCGGGCGCCGTGCTCCACCTTGATCATCACCGGCTGGCCCGGGCCACCCCAGGCGAAGGCAGACGTGATCGCCGTGAACACCAGGCCGGTCAGCACCGCGGTAACCACGAACACCCGGGTCCGCCCGGGCTGCGTGGCAACCGCGGCGGCGAGAACGATGAGGATCAGGCCGCCGACGAGCGCGGCGGCGGCGTTCACCCCGATGACGTCGCGCAGGTGCCAGGACAGGTGCCACCCGATCGTGGGCAGCAGGACCTCGCGGGTGTAGTACGCCACCGCGTTGAGCGGATTATGCGGCGTGAGCCTGGACATGTGGCTTGTCGCGATGACCAGGAGCTGCACCAGGCAGCCGAGCGCCCAGCCAGCGGTCGCGACGTGCTCGCGAAGGCGCCTGGGCACCACGATCGCGCGCGCCGCGAACAACGGCGCGAAGACCAGGCCGAGCGAGGTCGAGGCCGCCGCGGCGAACGCCAGGACGGCGGCGACCGCGGCGCCGGCCCGGGTGCGCGGCCGCCATAGCGCCGCCCAGAACAGCCCGACGAGCAGGTACCAGATGGTGTTGACGCCGTTGTCGGCGATCTCGAGCTGCGCCACCGGCAGCAGCACCACCGACAGGCCGAGCATGACGCGGAGCCACCGCGAGCTGACGATGCCGTCGCTGGCGTAATAGACGAACACCCCGACCGCGGATGCGACGAGCGCGCCGCCGACCGCGAACGCCACCGACGCGTGCCTGACCGGCAGCAGCGCGGCAATCTGGCCGATCACGCGCGGTACCAGCTGCAGGTATCCGCCGTACGACTGGAGCAGGTGCCAGGGATGCGCGAGCGCGGCGGGCAGGTAGATGCCCGGGTCCTCGGCGTAGACGCTCTCCCAGGCAGGCCTCCCGCCGAGACGGGCCAGCATCGCCACCGCCCCAACGCCGACGACGACTACCTGGATGAAGACGAACCCCCAGCGCGCGAGGGCAGCACGGGACGCGGGCTCGCCCGGCGCCGGGAACAGGTCGGTGAGCATTGCGCGCACGCGCTCGGCGCGGCCCGTGGCCGATGGCGGATGCGTCCCGGACCCGGCCTGTCCGGGCGCGTGGACCTCGGGAGCGGACACGGCCGGAATGTACCACCATTCCCGGTCTAGGCTGAAGCGTCTCGGGTAGTCGGCCCGTGTTAGCCTGCCGAGCATGGAAGATCAGCTTGGCCTGGCGTTACAGCCCTGGCCACCAGGCCTGGCTCGCGGCTGAGGCGCAGCGCCTGCTCTCGTTTTACGAGAGCGCGGCCGACTGGGACGGCGGCGGATTCTGCTGGCTCGACGAGGCCGGCCGGCCGGTAACCGACCGGCCAAAGGAACTGTGGATCAACGCGCGCCTCGTGCACTGCTTCGCCCTGGGCAGCCTGCTCGGCCGCCCGGGCTGCGGGCTTCTCGTCGAGCACGGGCTGCGTGGCCTGCGCGAGAGGTTCCGCGACGCGCGGTACGGCGGCTGGTACGCGGCGGTGGGGCCGTCCCGCCCGGACGGCCCGGCGGATCCGCGCAAGCAGGCATACGGCCACGCGTTCGTGCTGCTGGCGGCGTGCACCGCGGCGCAGGCGGGCCACGACACCCATGACCTGATCGAGAAGGCCAGCGACGTCATCGCGGCCAGGATGCAGGACCGCCCGCACGGCCTGTACGTCGAGGAGTGGGACCGCGGCTGGGCCGTGTGCAGCGACTACCGCGGCCAGAACGCGAACATGCATCTGGCCGAGGCCTTCCTCGCAGCGGCCGACGCCACCGGCGACGAGGGCTACGCCGGCCGTGCGGCGCGAATCGCCGAGCGGATCGTCGGCGAGTTCGCCGCGGCCGACGGCTGGCGCGTGCCGGAGCACTACGACTCCGCCTGGCGGCCGGTGCCCGACTTCAACGCCGACCGGCCGCGTGACCTGTTCCGGCCGTACGGGACCATTCCCGGGCACTCGCTGGAGTGGGCCCGGCTGCTGATCCAGATGCACGAACGGCCCGGCATGCAGGGCGCCTGGATGCCCGGCGCGGCAGTGGATCTGTTCGGCCGCGCGGTCGCCGATGCCTGGGACGATCAGCGCACGGGCTTCGCGTACACGCTCGGTGCGGACGGCGCGGTCAGCGTGGCTGACCGGTTCCACTGGGTGATCGCGGAGGCCATCGGCGCCGCGGCCTACCTGCACGCGGCCACCGGCGACGCGTCCTACGACCGCTGGTATCAGCGGTTCTGGGATCACGCGGCGCTCTGCGTCCTCGACCGCACGCTGGGAAGCTGGCGGCACGAACTGACCCCGGAGAACGTCCCCGGCAGCGTGGCCTGGCAGGGCAAGCCGGACCTCTATCACGCGCTGCAGGCCACCCTGTTCGGCCGGATCGCGCCCGCCCCGGGGCTTGGCGCCGCGCTCGCTGCCGAGAACCGCCCGTGACGCGGGCATCGGCTGGATCACAGGCCACTCCTGCATCGGCTACGGGGCGCTGGCGCTCCTCGGGCGCCGTGCGTGAACCCGGAACCTAGCAGACTGTCAGACTGCCAGCCCCCAACCTGCTTGACAGCCTGACACGTTGGATGCTAAGAAACATTAAACGGTTTGAAGTTCGCATCTCAGAAGTCTGCATAGAGAGAAGTCACCGCCGATCAAAGCGTCGCGATTGAGCGGTTATCTTGTCACGGCCTTGCCGTGGGAGAGGCTCGGAGAAACCGGAAAGCAGCGGCTCAAATGCGCTGGCTTTGAAATGCGATGAGGCATTTTGTCTGGGAGGTGGGGGTTGGTGGCGCCCAAGGCAGGTACGGCCTCGCGAGCGGGAATCGCCGATCTCGGCGACGGAGTCTTCCAGCTTCCCACCGATTATCCGGCCGTCTGCAACGCGCCACTGTGGACCTACCTCGTCGCATCCGGCGGGAGATTCGCGCTCATCGATCCCGGGGTCGCCAGCACCAGGACGGCCACCCTCGCCGACGCGGTGGCCGCGGCCGGCCTGGACCCGGCAGCGGCCGACCTGGTGATCGCCACCCATGGCCACCCCGACCACTCCGGTGGCCAGCAGTCGTGGGTCGACGCGGTGCCCGGCGTCCGAGTGGCAGCGCCGCTCGAGGACGTGCCCTGGGTGGAGTCGTTCGACCGGCAGTGGGCTCGCTTCTGGGACGACTACCCGGGGACCCTGGACCTGCGCGCAGGGCGGGCAGGCCTCGAAGCGCTGTGCGTGCCCGAGCCCACCGTCGACGTCATGCTCCGCGACGGCGACACGGTGCGGGTCGGCGACCGCGTGCTGGAGGTGGTGCAGTGCGCCGGGCACACCTGGGGGCACTGCGCGTACCTGGACCGGCAGACCGGCGCCCTGTTCACCGGCGACGCCGTCCAGGGACACGGCACCCGCAGCAGCGACGGCACCGACGTGTTCGCCCCGCTGTATCTCGACGTGGCAGAGACCCGTCGCGGACTGGACCGGCTGGCCGGCCTCCCGTTCCGGCTCCTATGCCCGGCCCACGTCCCGCCGATGGGCCGGGACGATGGCCTGGCTTTCATCCAGGACAGTCTCGACTTCGTCGATGAGGTCGAGGCGCTGGCACGCGACCTGGTACGGCGGAAGGCGCCGAACCCCGTGCTCACGCGCGACCTCTGCCTCGTCATCGCGGAACTGACGGGGACGGATCCGCCGCTGACGCCGCAGGTTGTCGCGACGGCACGGGCGCATCTGTACGACCTCGCCCGGGAGGGCCTGCTGGAAGCCGCGTGGTTGCCTGCGCCAGGCGGCCAGGGCGCGCCCGTCACGGGGCCTTCGGGGTAGCGGCACAGCGCTGCGCAGGACCAGCGCGAGTGCAGGTAAAGAGCGAACCGGAAATTCGCTCTGGCTCAAAAAATGGGTATCCGGACGAAAGAAGAAACGATTATGCCCAAAAGAAGACTAACCGCCATTCCCAAAAGAACCCTGGCTGTTTTCGCGGCCGCGGCGCTGGCCGCCGGGCTGGCGGCCTGCAGCTCCTCGGGATCCTCGGGCAGCAGCGGCAGCAGCTCGAAGACCTACACAATTGCGCTGCTGAACGGGGACAACGCGGACCCGTACTTCTACAGCGTGTGGAAGGGCGCGATCGCGGAGGCGGGCAAGAACCACGCGAAAATCATCGAGCAGGCCCCGGCGACCTTTGACTACACCAGCCAGGTGCCGCTCTTCCAGGACATGCTCGCCAAGCACGTCAGCGCGATCATCCTGTCGGCGGACGGCACCGGCGACACCTTCAACGGGCCGCTGGCACAGGCGAAGAAGGCCGGCATCCCGGTGATCATCGTGAACGAGACCGAAGGGGACATGAACAACACCCCCTATGCGCAGTCGTTCATCACCTCATCGAACACCGCGCTGTCCGCGCAGGCCGGCAAGGAGGCGTGCTCGCTGCTCGGCGGCAAGGGCCAGGTCGGGATCCTGAACAGCTCGGTGACCGTGATCTCGGACCTGCAGCGGGTGACCGGGTTCCAGGCCTACACCAAGGCCCACTGCCCGGGACTGCAGCTGCTGCCGCAGCAGGTCTCCGGTGACGATGTCTCGAAGGCGGACAGCCTGGCCACCGACCTGATCGAGTCGCACCCCAACCTGTCGATGATCTACGCAGTGGATGACTTCAACGCCGTGGGCGTGCTGACCGCGCTCAAGGATGCGCACAAGACCGGGAAGATCAAGGAAGTCGCGATCGACGCCGAGCCGGCCGAGATCACCGCGCTGAAGGGCGGCGACATCCAGGCGCTGGTCGCGCAGCAGCCCTACAACGTCGGTGTGACCGCGGTGCAGTACGCGATCGACGCGCTCACCGGCCACTCGTCGAAGATCGTGCGGAGCGTCTCGCCGCCCGGCATCCTGCTGACGCCGGCGAACATCAGCGACCCGCAGTACAAGGACGTACCGTACGACCCGACGATCCCGTAACGGAAAGCTCGTCCCTCCGCAAGGAACGCCGCCGGGGGAGCCGGGCCGGGGAGCGGGCCGCCTGCACGCTGCGATGCTGCGCAGCGCGACGGCCGCCACCCGGCTCCGGCTCCCGCCGGGGGCTCGGAACCTGACAGGTACGGCATGGAGAACATCGAGTCCAGCAGACGGGCCAGCCGATGCTGAGCGTTAAGAACATCAAGAAGTCCTACGCGGGCGTCGCGGCGCTCCGCGGCGTCGACATAGATCTGGATGTCGGCCTCACCGCCATCGTCGGCGACAACGGCGCGGGCAAGAGCACGCTGATGAAGATTCTTTCCGGCGTGGTCAGGCCCGACGAGGGCGAGATCGTCATCGACGGCTCGCCGGTGACCCTGGACAGCCCGACCAGGGCCAGGAGCCTGGGGATCGAGTCGCTGTACCAGGACCTGGCGCTGGCCGACACGCTGGACGTGGCCAGCAACGTCTTCCTCGGCCGGGAACTGGTCAAGCGCAGGCTCCTTATCCACACGCTGGATGACAAGGCGATGCGCCGCGCGGCCGCGGAAACGCTCAAGGCGGTCGGGATCGGAATCCCGGACGTGAAACTGCCGGTCCGCCAGCTTTCCGGCGGCCAGCGGCAGGCGGTCGCGCTGGCCCGGGCGATGTACTTCTCGGCCCAGGTGATCCTGCTCGACGAGCCGACCGCCGCGCTCGGCCCCAAGGAAACCGCGGCATTCACCCGGGTGGTCCGGGAATTCGTGGAGCGGCGCACGACCGTATGCATGGTGACCCACAACCTCCCGCAGGTGATGGAGCTCGCCGACCGCATCGTCGTCATGCGGGCCGGAAGGGTGGTCGCCACCATGAACGTCAGCGACGTGACCGAGGAGCAGCTACTTGGCCTCATGGTCGGATCGGCGGCTGCGGTATGACCTCCGTGCGCGACCGGGTGCGGCGGGGGTCCGGCTCATCCATGACGCGCGACCTGGTATCGGCCAGCCTGCGGGGCAGGCTCCCCGTCGTCCTCGTCCTGGTGCTGATGATCATCGTGTTCGGCGTCACCGGCCAGGGGTTCTTCACGAACATCTCGTTCCAGAACATCACGTCGAGCACGTCGCTCTTCCTGCTCATCGCGCTCGGCGAGACGTTCGTCATGATCTCCGGCGGCATCGACATCTCACTGGCGTCGAACCTGGCGTTCTCGGCGCTCACCGCCGGGATCCTGATGACGAAGATGTACCACGGCCACGGCGACGGGGCCCTGATCGTCATCGAAGTCGCCGTGATCACGATCATCGTCGGCAGCCTCATCGGGATGATCAACGGGCTCATCATCTCGTTCCTGAAGATCAGCCCGCTGATCGTCACGCTGGGCAGCTGGGGAGCGTTCTTCGGGCTGGCCGAGTGGCTTTCGGTCAAGTACCCGATCGGAACGCTGCCCCCGGCCAGCTTCACGTTCGGCAACGACGGCCCGGTGGTCGCCTGGATCGTCTGGCTCACGATCGGCTGCGTGCTGATCTTCGCGTTCGTGCTGGCGCGCACCCGGTTCGGCCGGTACATCTTCGCGATCGGCGCGAACCGGGAGGCCGTGGTGCGGGCCGGCGTGCCGGTCCGCCGGTTCACCGTGTACCTCTACGTCATAGCCGGGCTGATGGCCGGGCTGGCCGGCTTCATCAGCACCTGTGACTTCCAGACCGCGAGCTCGGAGACGGGAAGCTCCTACCTGCTCATCGCGATCGCGGCGGTGGTCATCGGCGGCACCCCGCTCAGCGGCGGTGAAGGCTCGATCCTGGGCACCGTGGTCGGCGCGCTGATCATCAGCGTGCTCGAGAACGGGTTCGTGCTGCTGGGGATCAACACGTTTATGCAGCTTGTCGCCGTCGGGGCGGCGACGGTACTCGCGGTCTACTTCGACCAGGTGCAGGGACGGATGCGAATACGGGCAATCGCCATGGGGGCCCAGGGGGAAACGAGCGAATGACGATGCGGATCGCGGTCGGGCAGGCCGCCCGGGCGACCGACGAGTACCTGGCGTTCGCCCGGCAGGTCGGCGCGGAGGGCATCCAGCTCAACACGCCGGAGCTGCCGGGCGAGCAGCGGTGGGAACTCGCCGACCTCGTCGCGCTGCGGGAGCGCGTGGAGGCGCACGGGCTGCGCCTCGAGGCGATCGAGAACGTGCCGAACCAGTTCTACTCCAGCGCCATGCTCGGCCGGCCAGGCCGGGACGAGGAGATCGAGAACCTGGCCGAAACCATCCGCAACCTCGGGGGCGCGGGCATCCCTATTCTCGGCTTCCACTGGATGCCCGCCTCGGTGTGGCGGACGGCCCTGGCGCCCGTCGGCCGCGGTCACGCGGTCGTATCCGGCTTCGATCTCGCGGTCGCCGCCGACGAGGCCCGCGCGGACGCGATCTACGTGGCCCGGCGCGACCTCCGCGCAGATGACCAGAAGGACACGTGGATCCGGGGCGGGATGCTCGACCTGGGGGCCGAGCGCAGTGACGCGGACATGTGGGCGTCGTTCGAGTACTTCGTCGGGGCGCTCGCCGGTGTCGCCGAGGAGGCGGGCGTGCGGCTGGCGCTGCATCCCGACGATCCCCCGGTCCCGTCGCTGGGCGGCGTCGCCCGGGTGTTCCGGTCCGTGGATGCGCTGAAGCGGGCCGCCGGAACGTTTCCCGGACCCGGGTTCGCCATCGAGCTGTGCCTGGGCACCGTGTCCGAGATGGGCGGGGAGGGTGCGGTGCTCGACGCGATCCGCTACCTGGCGCCGCGGGACAAGATCGCATACGTGCACCTGCGGGACGTGCAGGGAACGGTGCCGTCGTTCGTCGAGTGCTTTCTCGGTGAGGGCAATTACCGTCCGGCCCGAATCCTGCGGGAGCTGCATGACCAGGGCTTCAGCGGCTTCATCCTCGACGATCACACCCCGGCCCTGGTTAACGATTCCGCCTACGGGCACCGCGGCCGCGCCTTTGCCCTCGGCTATATCCAGGGAATCCTCGACGCAATGGAAGCTGATGACAACGGCGATAAGGAGCAAGCAGACCGTGCCTGACCAGAAAGCGCCCGGGAGCCTGCCACACGGCATCGTGGCATCGAGCGTGACGCCATTCGACGACGACGGACGGGTCGCGCTCGACAGGGTGCACCTGCACATCGACTGGCTCATCGAGCAGGGCGTCGACGGCATCTCGCCGCTGGGCAGCTCGGGGGAGTTCGTCGCGCTGGAGCTGGCCGACCGGAAGCGGGTCCTCGAGGCGGCGATTCAGGCGGTCGGCGGGCGCACCCCGGTGCTCGCGGGCACGCACCACTACACGACGGCTGGCACCGTCGAGCTTTCGGTGCACGCGGAGCAGGCCGGCGCCGACGCGCTGCTGATCGTCCCGCCTTATTACATGGTGCCAACCCGGGCCCAGGTGATGGATCACTACCGGGCGGTCGCGGCGGCCGTGACCATACCGGTCGTGCTCTACCACAACGTGATCAACGTGGGCATGGAGCTGCGCGCGGAGGAGATCCTCAAGCTGCACGAGGAGGGGGTGCTCGCGGGCGTCAAGTTCTCGCACTCGGCGGCCGGCACCATCTTCGACCTGGTGCAGGGCGGCGGCGATGACTTCACGGTCTACGTGGGCGTGGACACGGTCGCGTTCGAGGGCCTGTGCTACGGCGCCCACGGGTGGATCTCGGGCATCCCGAGCATCGCGCCGCGGGCGGCGCGGCGGCTGTACGAGGCGATCGCCGTTGCCGGGGATCTCGCGGTCGCGCGGGAAGAGTGGCAGCGCCTGTTGCCGCTGGTCAGGCTGGAGTTCGCCGGCATCGGCGAGGGCGACGAACCGCACTGGTTCTCGGTCATGAAGGCCGCGCTCAACCTGCTGATAGGCTCCGGCGTCGGTGATCCCGTGCCGCCGCTGGCCGCCTTGTCACCCGAACACCTTCAGGAACTCACTAACGTGCTGCGTTCTCTGGGGTCTCTGGAAAACAAGCTGCTTGACAGCCAGACAGGTTGAACTCTAATCTGGGATAGTGCGGAGAAGTGTCTCTCGCGGGCGAGAAAGGCGAGTCAGTGACTGAACAGTCACCCCACAGGCGGCTGGTGAAAACCACGCTGGGGGATCAGGTCACTCGCGCCATTGTGGAGCACATCCAGGAGAATGATCTCAAGCCCGGTGACATGCTGCCCGCCGAACTCACGCTGGCGCGGCAACTCGGCGTCAGCCGTCCGCTCATCCGCGAGGCCATCCGCTCGCTGACCGCGCTGGGCGTCCTGGTGACCGCCAACGGGAAGGGCACCACGATCTGCCCGGTCGGCTCGTACGGCCTGACCACGCTGCTGGAGTGGGCCGTCACCATCCAGGGGGTCAGCACCCTGGGCGTGCTGCAGCTGCGCGAGGGACTGGAAGTCGAAGCGGCCAGCCTGGCGGCGGAGAACCGCACCGACGCGGAGGCGGCGGAGCTCGAGCGGCTGGTGGGCGAGATGAAGGAGATAATGCTCGACGCCGACCGGTACGCCGGCCTCGATCTTCAGCTCCACCTGGCGATCGCGCGGTCCGCCCATAACGCGCTGCTGTCCGCCTTCACCGACGCCCTGCGGCATGTGGCGATCCAGACCATGTCGGCCGGGGGGAAGATAGCGACCCCAGACGAATGGGCCCAGATACAGCGCCACCACGAGAATCTGGTGGCCGCGATCAAGGCCAAGGACGTCGACGGGTCGCGCAACGCGATGCTCGAGCACTTCAGGTCCGCGCTGCAGCGCTTCGGGCGGGCTTCCCCGGCAGCGGCCGCGGTCTGACCCCTGCTTTCAACGTCCCCAAGGCGCATCGGGCACTTGGGCTTCATAACCGCTGGACCGGCACGGGGCTTACCGCCGCATGCCTGATGAGAGGCGAAGGTGGAACGGAAGGAATACGGCGAGCGGGGCCGGCTGATCTACGGCCCGACGGAGCCCGGCGCGGCGGTGCCGGTCAGCCGGACCAGCGCGCTGAGCGACGGCGAGGCCGGCGAGGTCGTGGCGATCATCGCCAGGGGGCGCCGGGAACGGCATCCGCAGCAGCTTCCGGAGCCGCTGCGGACCAGGGACTGGGCGTCGGTGATGCGGGTACTGCTGACGCTCAACGACACGCTGGACTGGCCCGGAACGGGCTGGAAGGTCGGCGCCGCCAGCGCGGAGATCCGCCGCGCCGAGGGCCTGCCCGGGGCGTGCCCCGGCGTCCTCTACCGCGGGACGGTGTTCGGCAGCGGCGCCAGCCTGCCGCCGGAACTGTTCATCAACTACCGCAACTGCGAGTGTGAGCTCGCGTTCTACCTGGCGGAAGACTTCCCGGCCCGGGATGAGCCGTACACCGAGACCGACGCCCGGGCGGGCGTGGACTCGCTGGTCCCGGTGATCGAGATCGGCGACATGGTGTTCCCCGACTGGTACGGAGCCAGCAGCTACTTTGGCTCGTGCCTGGACAACGGGGGAGGCGCGGCGCTCGTGCACGGGACGCCGGTGCGCGACTGGCAGGAGATCCCGCTGGCCGCCGTGACCATGGACGTGTCCCTGAACGGGTACTACATCAAGTCCGGCGTCACGAGCGCCGCCATGGGCAACCCGCTGACCAGCCTCACCTGGCTGCTGAACTGGGCCCGGGAACACGGGCGGGACGTCCGGGCGGGCGAGGTCGTGAGCACCGGGACGTGCACCGGGCATCTGTTCGCCGCCCGGGGCGACACGGTCCGCGCGGACTTCGGCGCGCTCGGCGTGGTTGAGGCCAACTTCGCGTGATGAGGTGAGGATCCTGAACGAGAACGGAAGCCGCCTGCTCGAGGGCGTGGTGTCGGTGGTGTCGGGCGGCGGCGCAGGTATCGGCCAGGCGGTCGTGACCCGGTTCGCGGAACACGGGGCGGTGGTCGAGTTCGTCGACATCAACTCTGCGGCCGTGGCGGACACCGAGCGGGAGCTTCGCGCCCGCGGCCTGGACGTCAGCGGTCACGTGGCGGACGTCTCGGACGCCGGCCAGGTGGCCGCGTTCTTTGACGGCGTCGGCGGCCGCCATCCGGCGATCGGCGCCCTGGTCAACTCCGTGGGCATCCAGCGCTACGGCACGGTCGAGACCACCTCGCCGCAGACGTGGGACGAGGTCTTCGCCGTCAACGTGCGCAGCATGTTCCTGCTGGCCAAGCACGCGGTCCCGCTGATGCGGCGGGGCGGCGGCGGTGCGATCGTGAACATCTCCTCGGGGCAGGCCGTGGCCAGCCAGCGCAACGTGGTCGCCTACACGGCGACCAAGGGAGCGATCGTCGCGATGACCCGGGCCATGGCGGTCGACCACGCGCACGAGGGAATCCGGGTGAACACCGTGCTGCCCGGCTCGGTCGACACGCCGATGCTCCGTGCGTCAGCGCGCGACGTCTCGCCGGATGACCCGGACAGCGTGATCCGGATGTGGGGCTCGGGGCACCCGATCGGCAGGGTCGGGCAGCCCGCCGAGATCGCGGACGTGTGCGTGTTCCTGGCGAGCCCGCTGGCGTCGTACGTCACCGGGGCCGATCTGCGGGTGGACGGCGGCCTGCTCGCGGGCGTCGCGCTGCGGGCGCCCGGCGAGGAGGGATAGCGCGCGTCAGGAGCCGTAGCTCGCGCGTGAGGCGCCGTGACTCGCGCAAGGCGCCGTGACCGAGGAGGACTGAACGATGTTGAAGATCACTGAGTTGCTGACCCCCACGCCCGGGCCGCTGTGGCGGCTGGTGCGGCAAGCCGGGGTGGAGGAAGTCGTCAGCCTGCTGGACGGCGGCGAGCAGATGTGGCGCTGGCCCAAGGGCGCGGGCTCGCAGGAATGGGTGCCGGAGCCCTACGTCGTCCCGCCGGCCGGGGAGCGGCCGTGGGAGCTCCCGGCGCTGCGGCGGCTGCAGGAGGGCTACCGCGAGTACGGGCTCACGCTGAGCGTCATCGAAGACGGCCCGCCGCTGGACGACGCCCGGCTCGGCGGACCGCGCCGCGACGAGCAGATCGACTACCTGTGCACCCAGATCCAGGCCATGGGCGAGCTGGGCATCCCGGTGCTCTGCTACAACTGGCACGCGATCACGGCATGGGCCCGCACCGACCGCACGGTGCAGCTGCGCGGGGGAGCGATCTCGACCGGTTACGACGACGCCGTGATGCGCCAGCCGCCACCGCTCGCCGAGCCGGGCAGCGTCACGCATCAGCAGCTCTGGGACGCGCTGGAGTACTTCCTGCGCGCGGTGGTGCCGGTGGCCGAGCGCGCGGGCGTGCGGATCGCCATGCACCCCGACGACCCGCCCATCCCCGAGGTCCGCGGGGTGCCGCGGATCATGGGGACGCCGGAGGCCTTCGACAGGCTGATCACGACCGTCGACAGCCCGGCCAACGGGATCACGCTGTGCCAGGGCAACTTCACGCTGATGACCGACGACCTGCCCGGGCTGATCCGCCACTTCGGCGGGCTGCAGAAGGTGTTCTTCGTCCACTTCCGCGACGTCGCCGGGGACCGCACGCACTTCATCGAGACCTTCCACGACGAAGGCCCCACCGACATGTACGCGTGCATGCGCGCCTATCACGAGGTGGGGTTCGACGGCCCGCTGCGCCCGGACCACGTGCCCGCGCTCGAGGGCGAGACCAACGACAGCTTCGGCTACACGAACCTCGGCCGGCTGTTCGCGATCGGGTACATCGCCGGGCTCCGTGAGGCCGCGTACGGGAGGCCGGCCACCGAGTACCGGGCCGGCAGCACCATCCCGGTGACCGGATGACCGGCGGTCCGCCCGGCCAGGACGTGGCCCGCCTGCTCGCCAGGGTGCGCCTGATTCCGGTGATCACTATTCAGGATGCGGCGCAGGCAGAGCCGCTGGCCGAGGCGCTGAAGGCGGGCGGCCTCCCGTGCGCCGAGGTCACGCTGCGCACCGACGCGGCGGAGGAGGCGATCCGGATCATGAGCCAGGACCCGGACATGCTCGTCGGGGCCGGCACAGTGCTTAGCGAGAACCAGGCGGAACGGGCCATCGCCGCGGGTTCCGGCTTCATCGTGACGCCGGGTTTCAGCGGCAAGGTCGTGCGCGCCTGCCAGGACCGCTCCGTCCCGGTGATCCCGGGGGCGGTGACGGCGACCGAGATCGGGGCCGCGCTCGACGCCGGAGTGCGGGTGGTCAAGTTCTTCCCGGCCGCGACGATGGGCGGCCCGGCCGCGCTGCGCGCGCTGGCGGGGCCGTTCCCGATGGTGGGCTTCGTCCCCACCGGTGGCGTCACGGCCGGGAACATGGCCGAGTACCTGGGCCTGAGCTGCGTGCTCGCGGTGGGCGGGAGCTGGGTCGTCGCGGCCGACCTGCTGGCGTCGGGGAACTACGCAGAGGTCACCCGCCGCGCCAGCGAGGCCGTTTCGCTGACTGGCAAGGTCTGAACCATGTCCGGGCTGCAGATCCGCTCCGCCGACGGCTGCCGCTACGACATGGTGGCGCTGGGAGAGGTGATGCTGCGCCTCGACCCTGGTGACGTGCGCATCCACACCGCCCGCAGCTTCCGCGCGTGGGAGGGCGGCGGCGAGTACAACGTGGCGCGCGGGCTGCGCCGCTGCTTCGGCCTGCGCACCGCGATCGTCACCGCGCTGGCCGACAACCCGGTTGGCCGGCTCATCGAGGACCTGATGCTGCAGGGCGGGGTCGACGTCTCGCAGGTCAGGTGGGTACGCAGCGACGGCGCGGGGCGGCACGTGCGCAACGGCCTGAACTTCACCGAGCGGGGCTTCGGGGTCCGCGGTGCGCTCGGCGTCTCGGACCGCGGGCACACCGCCGCGAGCCAGCTTCGCCCCGGGGACCTCGACTGGGAGCAGATCTTCGGGACGGCCGGCACGCGGTGGTTCCATACCGGCGGCATCTTCGCCGCGCTCTCGGCGAGCACGCCGGACGTGGCCGAGGAGGCCATGCGGGCGGCCAGGCGGCACGGCGCGGTCGTGTCCTACGACCTGAACTACCGGCCGAGCCTGTGGGCCGACTACGGCGGGCAGGACCGGGCCCAGGGGGTCAACCGGAGCCTGGTCCGCCACGCGGACGTGCTGTTCGGCAACGAGGAGGACTTCACCGCCGCGCTCGGCTTCGACGTGCCGGCCACCGCAGCGGACTTCGCCGACCTGCAGGCCGGCAACTTCCAGCAGATGATCGCGAGCGTCACGCGTGAGTTCGGCCAGCTCCGGGTCGTCGCCACGACGCTGCGCACGGCGACGACCGCATCGGTAAACGACTGGGGCGCGATCGCCTGGGCTGACGGCCGCTTCTACCAGGCCACGTACCGGCCCGGGCTGGCCGTCCTGGACCGGGTGGGCGGCGGGGACAGCTTCGCGTCCGGGCTGATCTTCGGGCTGATGGAGACCGGCGATCCCGCGATGGCGGTCGAGTACGGCGCCGCGCACGGCGCCCTGAGCATGACCACCCCCGGAGACACGTCGATGGCGACCAGGGCCGAGGTGGCGGCGCTGGTGCGCGGGGCCGGCGCACGGGTGCAGCGGTGAGCCGCCCCGCCCGCGGCACCGGCCTGCCGCCCTGCCACGCGGGCATCGACGTCGGCACCTCGGCGGTCAAGGCGGTGCTGGTCGAGCCGGACGGCCGGGTATCCGCCCGGTCACGGGTGCCGCTCCCGGCGGACGCCGGGGGAGAGCGGGACAGCCTGGACTGGCTGGACGGGACGCGCGCCGCGCTGGCCCAGCTTCCGGACCAGGAACGGGCGAGGGTGTGCTCGGTCGGGCTTACCGGCCTGACGCCGGGTACGGTGCTCGTCGACGAGGCCGGGCACCCGACCGGGCCCGCGCTCACCTGGCAGCACGCGGCGGCCACCGCCGAGGCCGCCGAGCTCGCAGCCCGGTTCGGTGACACCGCGGAATTGCTGGGCACCTCGCTGCCCTGGGGACCCGGCTATCCGCCCGCCCAGCTCGCCTGGCTCGCGCGGCGGCGGCCGCAGGCCCGCGCGGCGACCCGCTGGGTGCTGCAGGCCAAGGACTTCGTGGGCATGGCGCTCACCGGATCGCCAGCCTCCGACCGCTGGTCGAGCAAGGGAATCTGCAACGTCCTCACCGGCGCCCCGGCCGACGCCATCCTGCGCGCGGCGGGCTGGGATCCGGGCGTGTGCCCGCCGACGGCCGAGCCCTGGGAGCCGCGCGGCACCGTGACCGCCGAGGCGAGCGATCGGTTCGGCATCCCGGCCGGGGTGCCGGTGTCCGTCGGCTGGAGCGACGCGCTCGGCGGAATGCTCGCGCTCGGCGTGTTCGAGCGGCCCCGCGCGTTCGCCATCCTCGGCACGTCGTGCATCGCCGGCGTCTCGCTCGCGCCCGGTTCCGGCGCTGTCGGGTCCGGCCTGCTGAACGTGCCCGCCACCGTGGCGCCGCTCGCGCTCGCCTACGGCCCGACGCAGAACGGCGGCAGCGCACTCGACTGGCTGGCCGCGCTCACCGGCCGGGACGTGCCCGAGTTGATGGAGCTGAGCGAGCGGGCGGACTTGGCGGCCACGCCGGTGTTCGCGCCCTACCTCGCCGGCGAGCGGGCGCCGCTGTGGGAAGCGGGTGCCCGCGGCGTGCTGACCGGCCTGGTGACCGCGACCGGCGCGCCCGAGCTGGCCCGGGCCACGCTGCGCGGCATTGCCGCGACCGTGCGCAATGTCATCGAGCACGCCGAGCAGGCGGCCGGCCGGCGCTACCCCGCGGTGATCGTCGGCGGGAGCATGGCCGGCCACCCGGCCTGGCTGACCGCGGCGCACGAGGTGCTCGGCCGGGAGTTCAGCGTCACCGATGACGAGCCCTCCGGCTACGGCGCGGCGATGTGCGGAGCCAGCGCGGCCGGCTTGTCGCTGCCGCACCTGGCCGCGCGCGCCCCGCGGCCGCTGGCCGGCGCCGGCTCGGCGGACGAGTCGTTCGCGCAGTTCATCGCCGCCACCGACGTCTCGCTGGCCGCCGTCAGGCGTCCGCCAGCAGCGATCTGACCCGGCCGGCGGATGTCTCGTCGGCGGGAACCTGGATGACCGCGATCAGGTCGGGCTGGTCCACCAGGCGGAGCTGGTACATCTGCAGCCAGATCAGCCCGGCACCGGGGTGCTTGATCCCGATGGTCGCCGGCCGGAAATAGCGCACCGGGTACTCAGCCCACCAGTCCCGGAACTGCGGGCTGGCCTCGGTCAGCACCGCCACGAGTTCGGCGAGCCGGGGATCGTCGGGGTGGCGGCCCACCGCCGTGCGGAACTGGCTCAGCACCGCCTGCGCGGCCGATTCCCAGCGCACCATGCGAGCGCGGTTGTCCGCGTCGGTGAACATCATCCAGAGCATGTTGCGCCTGCCGGGCGGCAGCGAGGCGGGGTCATGCCTGATGCGCGCGTACGCCTGGTTCCACGCCACGTAGTCGAAGTGACGGTCGTAGACCGAGGCGAGGCTCGGCATGGCGGCGTCGACGAGCAGCTGCAGCCGGGGCAGCATGTCGCCGGCCGGGGCTTCCAGCTCGGGTGGCGGCAGTCCGGCCAGCTCACGCAGGTGGCGGTGCTGGTCCTGGTCGAGCAGCAGTGCCCGCGCGAGCGCGTCGATGACCTGGGCAGAAGCGGAGATGTCCCGGCCCTGTTCCAGCCAGGTGTACCAGGTGACGCCCACCCCGGACAGCTGCGCGACCTCCTCGCGGCGCAGGCCCTTGGTCCGCCGCCGGCCCGACGCGCTCCCCGTGACCAGGCCCACGTCGGCAGGCGTCAGCCGGGTTCGCTGGGTGCGCAGGAACGCGGCCAGTTCGGTGCGCCGGTTCGCCGGCACATGCGGGCTGTCGCTGGTCACATGGGGTTCCAGAGTCCGGACCGCCTTGGCGGTGGCATGCACGGGCGTCGGCGCCTCGCCGTGCCTGGCAGCTTCAGTACCAGGATAGGTACCCGTATCGGCGCTAGCGTGCAGTACGACACGTCCCTCCCGGAGCCGCGGATGTCAAGGAGACGAGATGACCGACGGGCTGATGCTGCCGCCAGGCGCAGGCCGGAGCATTGCCGGCGCGGGCATGACCCTCAAGGTGGGCGCGGATCAATCAAACGCGTGGTCGGCCTTTGAGGCCCTGGTCACGCCCGGCTTTGACGTGGGCGCGCATCTGCACCGCCAGGCCGAGGAGTTCTTCTTCATCCTCGACGGCGAACTGGACCTGCTCGCGTTCGAGCCGCGCAGCAAGGCCATCGGCGACTGGCGAACCTGGGAGTCGGCCAGCGGCGCCCGGGTGCTGCGCGGCGGGCCGGGCTCCGCGATGTTCGTCCCAGCCGGCTGCCCGCACGCCTTTGCCAACCCCGGGACCGCCACGGCGCGCATGCTGTTCCTGGTCTCCCCGCCAGGCCACGAGCACTACCTGGATGAGCTCGGCACCGTGATCGGCCGGGGGAGACCCGACCCGGCGGTGATCGCCGAGGTCCGGGCCCGGCATGACATCGAGCAGCTCACCCCCATGGCCATCGGCCAGCGCCCCTGAGCGCCTCGCGCTTCACTGCCGGTGCGCCACTCGGCTTACGTGCGCATAAACGGTAACACGGCCAATTCTCTCTTTTCTCAGGCGAATTAGCCGAAGAGAAATCCACCGGGCCTGCCGACCTTTAATTCATCACCCGTCGCGCCAGGTATCTGCGTGGATGTCAGAATTTTCACGGCTGTATGCATATGGGGCGAGCATTGCCCGCGATCGTCGGCGTTTTGCGACCCGTGAGGGAACGGGCCGGTGTACCTTTAGTGCACCCATCCAAGGGTCACCAGAAAGGTATCAAAATGAAGATTATTCGCGCTGTGTTAGTTGTTGCGGCCTCCGCTGGGTTAGTAACAGCCGGTTTAGCGGCGAACTTAGAGGTAGCCGCTTCTGCTTCGACTACACCCACCCCGCCGTTCAAGCAGTGCCCGGCCGTCGGCTATAACACCAGCTGCTCGCTGCTGATTGACGTGGAAACCAGCGGCACTGCGATCCTGGACGACCCCGCGGCGACAGAGTCGGGAGACCCCACCCCGGGAACCTACGACGGGGACGACGACACGCTGATCGGGATCATCAACAACACATCCGCACCCATCACTCAGATCTCCCTGTCGTCCTCGACCGAGGACATCTTCGGCTTCGACGGCGACGGGATCTGCGCGAACCCCAATCCGACGAGCGGACTTCCCGGCCTGCCGGCGTCTGACTGCGCCAACGTGAATCACGTCGACACCACGGGGTACGGTGGGCCTGATACGTATTTCACCAACATCAGCCCGGATTTCATGAGCGGAGTTGCCAACTTCATCATCCCGCTCGCCCCGGGTCAATCTACCTACTTCTCACTCGAGGAAGCGCTCCAGCCAAACAACTTCATTCCGCCGACGTCAGTTGCGACCTCGCTGTCGGGAGGCGGCCATTCAGGTGGCTCGATCACCGTCCCGCAAGGAACCGCGGTTACCGATTCGGCTACCCTGACGGGGACGAACGCCGCCACGGCCACCGGGACCGTCACCTACAACGTCTACTCGGACAAGGCCTGCACAAAACTGGTGTCGGCGGGAACCGCGCAGGCAGTCACATCACCAGGCACCCTGCCCTCCTCTGCTCCCGAGAAGTTCTCGGCCAGCGGTACGTACTACTGGCAGGCCGCTTACTCGGGTGACGCTGACAATGGTGCGTCCGTGAGCCCGTGCGGCTCCGAAGTCGAGACGGTGTCCAGCACGCCCGCAACACTAAAGGTCTGCAAGGTAGCCGGGCCGGGAGTAAAGGTGGGTACCGAGGTCGGCTTTACCGCCGGCACGCATCACATCACCGTGCCGGCCGGACCAGCTCCCGGTGGGTACTGTGTCGTCGTGCCGGGGAAGTTCGCGGAGGGTGACAATGTCACCGTCACAGAGCTGATCCCGAATACGATGTCGGTAACTGCTATTAAGAGCTCTCCGTCTGGGCGGATAGATTCAAAGAATGTTAAAAAGGGCTATGTGACAGACACCCTTGGATCCGGGGTCACCGAGGTTACCTTCACCGACGAAGTCGTGAAAGGCACCGGATACACTGAGATCTGCAACTCAGCCACAGGGGCAACCGGGCATTATTCGTTCACGTACGACGGGCTGATCATCAAAGTACCCGTGAACGCATGCAGTTCAGCACTCAAAGTGCATGCCGGAGCCCTTACCATCAGGGAAAGGCGTTCGGCCAACCCGGCACTTAGTAGTTGCCAGACGAGGCCAGTTGGACGGCTGTTGCAGTGCTATCCAAGCACGCGAACGGCGATAGTGGCAATTGTCCCCGGTAATGACTCCACGGAGACCATCGTGAAGTTCGTGAATTCGTAGATCTGCTCGTGTCGGATAAACGCTTGTTGTGAGCGTTGTCAAAGGCAGGCCCGGGCTCACCCCCGGGCCTGCCTTTGCGTGGTTCACGAGCAAGCGAGCACTAGCGCAGGCCCTCCTCGGCCAGCGCCCTTGAGCGCGCTCACGCAGTGAGCTCCCGGCCGGTCGGGCCTGCCTCCGGCTCGGCGCTAGGAATGTCGCCCACGACACCGAGGGCTCGAGCCAGTTCGTGGTAGCGGTTGGCCTGTGGGCAGTTGGCTGGAGCGGCGGGCGTTGACGCCAGCCTGAGTTTTGGTCATACTTTTGACTATGACGACGGTGCCGCTGGGGGAAGCGAAGAGTCATCTGTCCGAGCTGGTCGGGCGAGTGCACAATCACCATGAGCGGGTCACGGTCACGGTGCACGGGAAGCCGTCCGCGGTGCTGCTTTCCGTCGATGACCTCGAAGCGCTGGAAGAGACCCTGGCGATCATGCGCGATGCAGGAACGCTGAGTCGGCTGGCCGAATCAGATGCCGAGCTTGCTCGCGGTGAGGAAGTCAGCGCGGACGAACTGGCCGAGGTCCTGCGCGGCCGCCAGGCAAAGGATTGAGCGCCGGAGCCGATGATCTCTATGCCTTGCGGACCACGCCAACCGTCCGGAGGGCGATCGCCGAGACTTTGCCCGAGGCCGTGGCCGCCGCGGCGCTCAAGTTCATCACCGGCCCGCTACTTGAACAGCCGTACCGGGTGGGCAAGCGCCTGCTCCCTCCACTGGAGGACAGGTTCAGCGCGCGCCGCGGAACCTACCGGGTGATCTACCGGGTCGACCAAGATACCCGTGTGGTGACCGTCGTCGACATTGGCCACCGACGCGACATTTACCGGACGTGATACAAGTCCGATGCGTCGATTGGCCACGGCCGGGAATCACCGCCGGGACGCGGCAGTTGCGCCGATCGTCGCGCACAGCAAGGCAGCTAGCAGCAGCGTGGCTCCGATCACATAAATGACCTTGTGCGTGGCAGGTGACTGACCGCCGCTGAAGGAGATCGCGCCGATCGCCAGCGCTACCGCGGCCAGCGGGATACTCCCATGCATATGCCAGCGGTTGATCGCATTGCGACGATGCCTTACGTCGCGCCGGACCATTGCAAGGGTCGCCGAGACGCCCAAGATCATCACGACACCTGAAGCAAGGACATAAATAGCCAGTGGCTGCATCGTGGCTCCGTTTGCTGACCCGGAAGTTCACCATACTGCGTCTGCCCTGGCGACGGCCAAGCTAGGTCAGGCAGCCGCGGATGACGGCTGCATGATCGGCCTTCTAGCGCAGGCTGTTCAGGAACGCGAGCACGGCCTCGTTGAACAGATCTGGCTGGTCGACGTTGCACATGTGCCCCGCATCGGGGATGACGACCTTCAGCGCGCCGGGGATCTTGGCGGCGACGTATTCGGCGGCACCGAGGAACGCCTCGTCGCGTCCGCCGACCAGCACCAGTGTTGGCACGCGGATCGATGCAAGCCCGTCGATCACCTGGCTGTCGGCCTGGGCGAGCATGCCGCGCGCGGCCAGGGCCAGGCCAGATGCCGAGCGATGACCCGGGGCGGTGGGCCCGGAATCGTCACCGAACGCTCCTAGGCCGTCGCGTTCCAGCCGGTCGGCGGTCGCGAGCGCGCGGCTGTTCCACCGCTGCCGTGCGTCATCGCTGCGGAAGCCGGGGCCGGTGTCGCAGAGCATCAGGGCGGCGACGCGTTCCGGCATCTCCAGGCAGAACGCCAGCGACAGGAACCCGCCCAGCGACAGCCCTCCGGCCACGGCCCGCTCCGCCCCGGCGGCGTCCAGCAGCGCCGCCATGTCGGCCACGCAGGCCGCGTGCGTGTACTCGGCGGGGTCGGCGGGGCTGTCGCTGCGGCCGTGGCCGCGCATGTCCCAGGTGATCACCTGCCGGGCCGCTGCCAGTGCCGCACGGTTGGGGTGCCACATCGCCGATGACGCGCCGAAGCCGTGGCTGAGCAACAGCGGAGGCTGGCCGTCCGCGTCGCCGGTGACCTCGTAGAAGATGCGCGTGCCCGCCCGGTCCAGCTGCGGCATGGGCTTCCCTTCGGTTCTCACCGCGTCAGCCGCTGTGCGGCAGGTCGCGGAACGGCAGGTCGCGGGCGGCATCGGGCTCGCGCGGCAGGCCGAGGATCCGCTCGGCGATGATCGTGCGCTGAATCTCGTCTGTTCCGCCGGCGATCGAGATCGCCGGCACCGACAAAGTTATCTCGGCGATCACGCCGTCCAGCGGTGACCCGGCACCGGTGAGCATGGCCGACGGCCCGGCGATCAGCGCGTGGACCCGTGCCGCCTGCCGGGCGATCCGGCTGCTGGCCAGCTTGCCCAGCGAGCCCTCCGGGCCCGGCGCCTGGCCTGCCGCGCGGGCGGCAGCGGCCCTGGCCGCCGTCCACCGCGCTGACCATGCCAGCTCGGTGAGCCTGGCGATCTCCTGGCGGACCAGCGGGTCGGCCGCGCGGCCCTCGGCCCTGGCGCGCTCGGTGACCAGGTCGGCGCGGCCGGCGCGCTGCGGATACCACTTGTGCGGCTCGGCGGCGGCGACCCGCTCGGCGATCGCTTCTCGCCACGCCAGGCCCGCCGCCGCATCCCCGGCCGCACCGGACGCCCCTGGCGCTCCCGGCGCCTCGGACGCCCCCGGCGCCGCGCCCTGCGCCGGCCGAACCACGGACGTGGCGAGCCTTCGCTCCCGCGCCAGCGTGGCCCGGGCGACCCGCCAGCCGCCGCCGGGCCGGCCGATCACGTTCCCGGCCGGCACCCGGGCTCCGTCCAGGAACACCTCGTTGAACGAGGCGTGCCCGTTCATCTGCCGCAGCGGCCGTACCTGAATCCCCGGCTGGCGCATGGGCAGCGCGAACGCCGTGATGCCCTCGTGCTTGGGAACGGAGGGGTCGGTGCGGGCCAGCAGCAGCCCGAAATCGGCGGTCGCGGCGCCGGTTGACCAGACCTTCTGCCCGGTCACCAGCCATCCGCCGGCGCCGTCCGGCTCCGCCCGGGTGGAAAGGCCGGCCAGGTCCGATCCGGCGCCGGGCTCGCTGAACAGCTGGCACCACATGATCTCCGCGGTCACCGTCGGGCGCACGAGCCGGCGTTTCAGCTCCTCGCTGCCGTGCTCGATGATCACCGGGGCGGCGAGGACCACTCCCACGCCCTCGGGCGGCCCCGGGATGCGGGCCGCCGCCATCACCACCGCGACCTGGGCGGCCACCGCGACGGGGAGGCCGCGGCCACAACAGTCGGCCGGCCAGTCCGGGCACGCCCAGCCCGAGTCCGCCAGCCGCTGGCGCCACGCGGCGAGGCTCAGCTCTGGGTCCCAGTTCGCGCCGATCCAGTCCCTCAGCTCAGCAACCGCCTCGGCCGCACCGGATCCGTCTTGCTCGTTCATGACCGGCATTGTGACTCACGTTCCGCCGCAGCGGCATGGGCGGGCTGACGTGTTTTCAGAGCACGACGGGTGGCCACAGGTCGTGCTGCGCCGCGATCGGGTCCCCGGGCCACTCCTGCATGGCGTCCAGGTTGTCCTGCGCCGGGTGCTTGCCCGCGGCCGGGCCGTCGGCGAACCCGCGGAGCAGGTTGGCTGAGACCCGCTTGACGAAGTTGCCGCCGCGCCGGTTGACGCCGAACTCGGTGTAGTTCCACGGCTCGAACGCCCCGACCCAGCGCATCGTGCCGGCGTTGAACACCCCGGCGCCGCTGGAGTGCGTGTAGTAGGCCGAGTCCGAGTAGCTGTTCACGCCGCGGCAGGTCAGCGGCGAGTGGGACACAACCTGGATGGGCCTCTCGACGGCCGAGCCCGGGTTCACCCGGTCGTACTCGATACCGACGATGCCCGGGAACCTGGACCCCTTGTGCACGCCGGTCCCCGCGAACATCCAGGCATCGGGGGTGGCCACGACATAGTCCGCGTTGGCGGGGTTGGACTCGTACAGCGTCCCGGTCATCGAAGATTCGGGGTCGGGGTCCGGCGGCTCCCGGTAGTCGTTGGTGACCAGCGCGTTGTCCTTGCCGTACATGGGATCTTGCATGTAGCTGGTCTTGTAGCAGACGACCTGCCGCTGCGGTCCCAGCTTGCTGCTCTGCAGCCTGATCCGGCGGAAACAGCAGTTCGCGCCCAGGAACCCGAGGTTCACGCCAGCGTTCCTGGCCGCGGTCACGTATCCCCGCTCCTCCGGCGTCCAGTACTCGTCGTGCCCGAGCGAGAAGAAGGCGCTGGCATCGTCCAGCAGGTGCGGCTCGGTGGCGACCTCCATGCTGGTGACGTACGCGAGCGGGACCCCGATGCGCTCGGCGAGCGCGATCAGCGGGCGCTCGTGCACCAGGAACAGGAAAGCGCCGTTCTGGTCGAAGGGCCGGTCCAGGCTGACCACGAGCGACCGGTTGCCGTAGTCGGAGAGCCCGCCGGGCCCGTTGTACAGGTCGTAGTCGCCCCAGGTGTTGTACGCCTGCCAGGTGGACGTCGAGTTCTTGAGCACCACCTTGCCCGCGGTCTTGGCCGACCGCACCGTGACCGGAGCCAGCCGCTGCCCGCCGCTCTCCGAGTCCATCCGCAGCAGGTAGGCGCCCTCCGGCCAGTCATCGGTGGGAATCGTCAGCGATGGTCCCCAGCTGGTCTCCACGGTGTTGACCTCGGCGGTCACGGTCGGCGCGCTCTGCTGCCGCCCGGGCACGCTCTTCGACTGCCACACCAGCCGGGCCTGGTCACCCTTGTACCAGCCCATCCGGAACGCCTTGACCGTGAACTCTCGTGCCGTGGTCGACGCGTACAGCGTGACCGGCTCGCCGGGCAGCACGCTGTACTGGCCGGTGTACCCCATCATCTCGTCCGGCGCGCCGAGCGAGCGGGGGTACCAGTTCGGGTCGCCGGGCAGCTCGTTCTCGCTGACCGTCTTGGGGCGCGCCGCGGGCCGGGCGGCCTTCGGGCGCGCCGCGCTATGCGAAGCATCGGAGCCGTCTGACTCGGTGGCCTTCACCGCCGCGACGACAGCGGCCGGTACCGCGGCCGCGGCGGCGGCTAATCCGAGGAACGCTCGCCGAGAGCGGAGGCGAGGTGTCATCCCACAAGACTGGCCCAAAGAGCCCATAGCTCACCAGTAATTTCGGTAACAAGGGAGGGACTTGGGGGTAAAGCGTAAGGTCAACTTGTCAAATAATGGGGTAACCGCCTGCCGGGCCGGTTCTCGGTGCTGTGGGCTGTAGCTGGAAAACGTTGAAGGAGTCAGTGAATGCGGTACGGCGCCCCCCCGAGCATCGCTATCTGCCCGGTACGGCGCCGTCGCCTATGCGCTCGGTGGTAGACCGGTGACCGCTGCCCGCGGTGCGCCCGAACCGCATGTCGCCTCACGCCTCGGCGGGGTCAGGGCACGGCGCTTGCGCATCCCGCTGACCCAGCCCGCGCAGCCCGAGCAGCCCGCGGGCGCGGCCCAGGAAGCCGAGCCGGACGTCGCCCCCAGCCCCGCCCGGGAGCCGCTGCAGGACCGGATCGCCGCGCTGCTGCGCCGTCACTGGCTGATCACGGTGCTGGCGGTGGCCGGGCTGCTGCTCCGGTTCGCCAGTGAGCTCGCGTACCGCCCCGCCCTGATCTACGTCGACTCGCTCAAGTACCTGTACGGCGCGTCGCCCGGCGCCGACCCGCTCGGGTACAAGGCCGTTCTGCTCGCGTTCGGCAACCTCCAGGCGATTGTGCTGCTCCAGCACCTGCTCGGGATCGCCGTGGCGGTCCTCATCTACGCCGTGGTGCTGCGGCGCGGCGCCTCCCGCTGGCTCGCGGCCCTGGCCGCCGTCCCGGTCCTGCTCGACGCCTACCAGGTGCAGATGGAGCAGACGATCATGCCGGACGTGTGGTTCGACGCGATGATCGTGGCCGGGCTCGCGGTCCTGCTCTGGCGCCCGGAGCTGACCGTGCCGTTCGCAGCCGCCGGCGGCCTGATCCTCGGGACCTCGGCCACCGTCAGGGACGTGGGCGAGCTCCTCATCGTGCCCGCACTCGTCTACGTGATCGTGGCCGCCGGGGGATGGCGCCGCGTCATCGATCTGGGCGGCGCCCTGGTCCTCGCCTTCGCGTTGCCGATCCTGTGCTACTGCAGCGTCTCGGCCATCAACACCGGGCACTTCTGGCTGGCCCACGCGCAGAGCACCTCCGGCAGGCTCTCGGCGGCGGCCGACTGCGCCACGCTGAAGCTCCCGGCCGACGTGCGGCCGCTCTGCCCGACCCCGGGCGAGCAGGCGCACGGCCCGGACTGGCTCGAGCACACCAAGGTCTCGCCGCTGCACGCTGCGGCCATCCCGCCGGGGGCCAACAGGAACGCGCTGATCAACACCCTGGACTCGGCGGTCGAGCATCAGCAGCCGGGCAGGGTCGTGGTGGCGATCGCCCGCGACTCGGTGCGCCTGTTTGCGCTGACGCGCGATCAGGTCGGGTCGGTCACCCCGATCGCGCGCTGGCAGTTCCAGAACCACTACGCGGTGTATCCGCCGTGGGTGAGCCTCGGCAAGAACCACGCGATCATCGTCGGCGTGCAGAAGCAGGCGTTCAGCGGATTCCAGTTCCGGAAGATCGGCCGGGCGCAGGTCGACCGGCCGGTCGCGGCGTTCCTGCGCTCCTACCAGCTCGGCGGCGGCTACACGCCGGGTCCGCTGCTCGCCCTGTTCACACTGGCGGGCGTGATCGGCTCGGTTCTGGCGCTGCTGCGCCGGGCCGGCAGCCCTCGCAGCAGGCAGCTCGCCCTGGCCTGCCTGCTGTTCACCGTCACCGCCGTCGTCATGCTGCTCGTGCCCGACGTCCTGGAGTTCTCCTGGCGCTACCAGCTCCCCGCGCTGGTCACGCTCCCGCCTGCGGGCGTGCTCGGGTTCAGCGCGATCCGCAGCGCCCGCCGGGCGCGGAGCCAGTCCCGGGGCGAGCGCGTGATCGCCACGTCCGACGTGGCATGGGTCCCGGGCCCGGCCGCGGAGTCCCCAGATTCGGCCTGAGCGTGGAGCACTTCTGAAGGACCGTCTCAGTGAGGGTGCAACCTCACTGGACAGCCTGGGGGCATGAGGAGCTTCGACTCACTGCTCCCTGCAGACTACTTATCTGCAGCGCAGTCACATGCGCCACAAGCCCCGGAGGCATCATGCCCGGCCGGCGTCCAGGCAGAGATAGTCATTCCGGTCCGTAATGAGGAGCGTGACCTGGGGCCGAGCGTGCGGCGGCTGCACGCGTTTCTGCGGGAGGAGTTCCCGTTCTCGGCGCGGATCACGATTGCGGATAACGCAAGTGATGACGGAACGTGGCCCTGCGCGCTGGCCTTGGAAACCGAGCTTGATGGGGTGCGGGCGGTGCGGCTGGAGCGCCCCGGGCGCGGTGGCGCGCTCAGATCGGTGTGGTCGCATAGTGATGCGGCGATTTTCGCGTACATGGATGTGGATCTGTCGACGGACCTGAACGCGCTGCTGCCGTTGCTGGCCCCGCTGCTGTCCGGCCACAGCGATGTGGCGATCGGCACCCGGCTGGCGCGCGGGGCGCGGGTGATCCGGGGTCCGCGGCGGGAGGTGATTTCGCGGTGTTACAACCTGCTGCTGCACGCGAGTTTGGGGACGGGGTTTTCCGACGCGCAGTGCGGGTTCAAGGCGATCCGGGCGGATGCGGCGCGGGTGCTGCTGCCGCTGACCGAGGACACCGGATGGTTTTTCGACACCGAGTTGCTGGTTTTGGCGGAGCGGGCGGGGCTGCGGATCGCTGAGGTTCCGGTGGACTGGATCGACGACGCCGACTCGCGGGTCAAGCTGGTGGCGACCGCGGTGGCGGATCTGCGGGGCATCGTGCGGCTGGGCACCGGCCTGGCGCGCGGCACGATCAAGGTACCGGCACTGGGTGACCCGTCGCCGCCAGGCCTGGCCGGCCGAGATGGCCGGGCGGCGCTCGGCGACCCGTCGCCGCCCGGATCGCGCCAAACAGGCGGCGGCCCGGCCCGGCGCCACGGCCTGCTGGTGACCCAGCTGGCACGGTTCACCGTGGTCGGCGTGGCCAGCACGGTGGCCTACGTTCTGCTGTTTCTGCTCTTGCGTGGTGGGCTCGGCGCGCAGTGGGCGAACGCGGTGAGCCTGCTGGTGACCGCTGTCGCTAATACGGCGGTGAACCGGCGGGTGACGTTCGGGATCCGGGGCCGGGCGTTGGCCGGGCGGCATCAGGTGCGCGGGCTGATCGCGTTCGGGATCGGGCTGGCGCTGACGTCGGGGGCGCTGGCGGTACTGCACCACGCCGACGCCCGGCCGGGCCGGGTCACCGAGGTGAGCGTGCTGGTCGCGGCGAACCTGCTGGCCACCATCGTCCGCTTCGGCCTCTACCGCAGCTGGGTGTTCCGCGGTTCCGCCCGCGGTGGCCGCCGGCCAGCAGACATCTCCGAATCAGTCCAGGACGGGCCCGGGTCCGGTCCAGTCCGGGCCGCCTGACCTATCCACATAGGAGCAATAACGGTGACCGCTACATCGACAAAACCCGGCCCGGCACCCGCCGCCCGGCCGGGCGGATCCGGGCGCATGGCCCGCATGCTCCGGGCCCGGCCCGACGACCCCGCGTGGGCGAGGCCGGCGCTGCTGGCCCTGCTCGTGGCCACAGGCCTGCTGTACCTGGTCGGCCTCGGCCGCAACGGCTGGGCCAACGAGTTCTACGCGGCCGCCGCGCAGGCCGGCAGCGAGAGCTGGAAGGCGTTCCTGTTCGGCTCGCTGGACCGCTCCAACTTCATCAGCGTGGACAAGCCCGCCGGCTTCCTCTGGCCCATGGAGCTGAGCGCGCGCATCTTCGGCGTGAACTACTGGAGCCTGCTCGTCCCGCAGGCCCTCGCGGGCATCGCCACGGTCGGTGTGCTCTACACCACCGTGCGCCGCTGGTTCGGGCCGGCGGCCGCGATCACCGCCGGGGCGGTCATGGCGCTGACCCCGGTCGCCACGCTCATCTTCCGCTTCAACGATCCCGACGCGTTCATCACGCTGACGGCCACCCTGGCCGCGTACCTCATAGTCCGCGCCATCGAATCGGGCCGCACCCGGTGGCTGGCCCTGGCCGGGGTGCTGCTCGGCCTGGGCTTCCTCGGCAAGATGCTCGCGGGATTCCTGGCCCTGCCCGCGCTGGCCCTGGCCTACCTCGTCTGCGGGCCAGCCAAGCTCGGCAGGCGGATCTGGCAGCTCCTGGTCGGCGCCGCCGCCCTGCTGCTAACGGCGGGCTGGTGGGTGGCGATCGTCTTGCTCACCCCGGCCGCCGACCGGCCGTTCGTCGGCAGCACCAGCAACAACAACATCCTCAGTCTCACCTTCGGCTACAACGGGCTCGGCAGGCTCACCGGAAACCGGGGCGGGCTGCCCGGTGGCGCGGGCCGGACGCCGGGCCGTGGGCTTGGCGGTGGGGCGGGCGATGCTGCACGCGGGCTTGGCGGTGCGGCGGGCGACGCTGCCCGCGGACCGGGCGGGTTCGGCGGCCGTGGCGGGGGAGGCGGCGGAGGCGGCGGAGGCGCGCTCGGCGGCGGGTCCGGCCTCACCCGCCTGTTCGGCTCCGAGTGGGGCGGGCAGATCAGCTGGCTGATCCCGGCCGCGCTGATCGCCTTTGCGGTCATGCTGTGGGTGTCGCGGCGGGCGGCCAGGACCGACCGGACTCGCGCCGCGGCCCTGATGTGGGGCGGCTGGCTGCTGGTGGCCGGCCTCGTGCTCAGCTACATGTCCGGCACCACGCACTCGTACTACTCGATCGCGCTCGCCCCGCCGATCGGCGCGCTGATCGGCATCGGCGCCGCCGGCCTGTGGCGGATCCGCCACACCTGGTTCGCGCGAGCCGCCCTGGCCGCCGGGCTGGCGGCCGCCAGCGCGTGGGCGTGGGTACTGCTCGGCCGCAGTCCCGGCTGGTACCCGTGGGTGCGGGTGGTCATCGTGATCGCCGCCGTGGCCGCGATCGGCGCGATCCTGGCCGGCCCGGTCCTGCGGGCGGTTTCGGCCCGGTGGGCCACGGCGCTGGCCGTGGGCACGGTGACGCTGGCCGCGATCGCCGGTCTCGGCGGCCCGCTGGCCTACAGCGTCGACACCGCGGCCAGCAGCTACAGCGGCGCGAGCCCGTCCGCGGGCCCGGCGCTGACCGCCGCCAGGGGTGGTCCCGGCGGCGGCGCCGGGCTCGGCCGCGGCGGCGCCGGCGGCTTCCCCAGCAGGCTCCGTGACGGCGGCGCGGGCCGGGCCCCGGGTGGCTTCGGCGGTGCGGGCGGCGGCAACGCGACGGTCAGCAGCGCGTTCGCCAAACTGCTCGAGGCCGGCGCGTCCCATTACGAGTGGACGGCGGCCACGGACGGCTCCGATAGTGCCGCCTCGATGGAGCTGGCCACCGGCGGCATCCCCGTGATGGCGATCGGCGGCTTCCGCGGCACCGACCCGGCGCCTAGCCTCGCGCAGTTCGAGAAGCTCGTCGCCGCCCACAAGATCCACTATTACGTCGCGGGCGGCGGCGGGGGCGGCGGTTTCCCCGGGGCCGGCTTCGGCGGCCGCGGAACCGGCGCTGGCAGAGACTTCGCTGACTTTGGCGACCGTGGCACCGGCGACCTCGGCGATCGTGGCGACGTCGGCCGCGGAGCTGGCGGCTTCGGCGGTCGCGGGGCTGGCGGTGCCGGCGGAGGCGGCGCGTCGACCGACGAGGCGCAGATCAGCGCATGGGTCGAGGCCCACTTCACCGCGACCACGGTGGGCGGCATGACCGTCTACAACCTCACCGCCTCGCCCAAGTGAGCGGCGTGACCTGCAACCTCACCGCCTCGCCCAAGTGAGCGGCGTGACCTGCAACCTCACCGCGTTGCGGAAGTAACCGCCCGCTGATGGGCCTGCGTGCTAGTTGGCCCGCTTGTAGGCGCGGACCGCGAGCGGAGCGAACACGATGAAGATGCCCGCCAGCCAGGCGATGCTCTTCCACAGGTCCGCCGCGATCGGGCCGCCGAGCGCCATCGAGCGCATCACGTTGATGACGTAGGTGACGGGCTGGTTATTGGCGAACGCCTGCAGCCAGCCCGGCATGCTAGAGATCGGCACGAACGCCGAGCTGAGGAACGTCAGCGGGAACAGCCAGATCAGGCCGAACGCCTGCACCGATTCCTCGTCCCCGATGGCCAGCCCGGTATAGGCGGAGATGCAGCAGATCGCCAGCCCGAACACGGTGGCCAGCACGATCATGGCTATGGCGAGGCCGACGCCGTTCTCGAACCGGAACCCGACCGCGTACCCGACCCCGACCACGATCACGATGGTCACGAACATCCGGATGGTGTCGGCGACCAGGCGGCCGGCCAGCACCGCCGAGCGCGCCATCGGCATCGACTTCAGCCGGTCGATCACACCCTTCTGCAGCTCCTGCGCCAGCGCGATGGCCGTGCCGAAGGTCGCGAACGCCGCGGTCTGCCCGATGATCCCCGGCAGCAGGAAGTTGACATAGCCGCCCTTGACACCCGGCACCTGGATCGCGCCGCCGAAGACGTATCGGAACAGCAGCACGAACATGACCGGCTGGATCACCGTGAACATGATGTAGGCGGGAACCCGCATCCAGACCAGCAGGTTGCGCCGGGTGATCGTGAGTGTGTCGGTCACCGCCCAGTGCGCCCGGGTGAGCAGGCTCGGCCCGCTCGGCATGAGCGGGACACTGGCCCCGGCGGTCGGCGCGACGGCGGTCATGACGACACCGCCTTTCCTGCGTCGCTGCCTCCGGAGCGCCGGCCTCGCCGCTTGCGGCGCTTGCCCCCGCCCGGTTCCCCGTCTTCCTCGGCGGCGTGACCGGTGAGCGCCAGGAAGACGTCGTCGAGCGACGGCCGCCGCAGCGCGAGCCCCTGGGTCTGCACGCCGGCGGCGTCCAGGCTCCGCACCGCTTCGACCAGTGCCTCGGAGCCGCGGCCCCCGACACCGACGTTGATCACCCCGGTCTCCTTGTCCACGTGCGGCTCTCCCTCGCCGATGCGCGCTATCGCCTCGGCCGCGTCGGTGACCTTGTTGCGGTCGGGCACGGTGAACTCCAGCACGTCCCCGCCGACGCGTCCCTTGAGGTTCTCTGAGGTGCCCAGGGCGATCACCTGGCCGTGATCGATGACGGCGATCTCGTTGGCCAGCTCGTCCGCCTCGTCCAGGTACTGCGTGGTCAGCAGCAGCGTGGTCCCGCTGGCCACCAGCGACCGGATGATGTCCCACATGCCCAGCCGTGACCGCGGGTCCAGGCCCGTGGTCGGCTCGTCAAGGAACAGCACCTTCGGCCGCCCGACCAGGCTCGCGGCCAGGTCCAGGCGGCGCTGCATGCCGCCGGAGTAGGTCTTGGCGGCGCGATTGGCGGCGTCGCTCAGGCCGAACTGCTCCAGCAGCTCGGCGGCGCGGCTGCGCGCGTCGGGCCAGCTCAGGTGGTACAGCCGCCCTACGATCTCCAGGTTCTCACGGCCGGTGAGCTCTTCCTGAATGGCCGCGGACTGGCCGGACAGGCCGATCGTGCGGCGCACCGCTGCGGCCTGCCGGACGACGTCATAGCCCTCGACCAGGGCCCGGCCGCCATCCGGGAGAAGCAGCGTGGTCAGGATCCGCACGGCGGTCGTCTTGCCCGCCCCGTTCGGGCCGAGCACGCCGAGCACGGTCCCGCGCGGCACCGTCAGGTCGATGCCGCGAAGCGCGCGTACCTCGCCGAACGACTTGGTCAGGCCTTCGACGAGAATCGCCGGCCCAGCACTAGGAGCTGACAACTTCCTTTCCCTCCCCTAACGGGCCGACAGCCCAGAACACCCCGCGTACCGAACCTACGGTAAGGCACCGACATGAGCGAATGGATAACAGGCAGACGAGCCACCGGCCGCGAACTCATCGGTCCGTGCCATTAGGACGGACGGGTCAGCCGCCGGACGTGGCCGATGCTGCGGCGGCTATCGCGTTGAGGATCTCCGGATAAGTGCCGCAACGGCAGATGTTCCCCGCGATGTGGCGGGCGATCGCCTCCCGGTCCGGGCTGGGATCGCCGGCCAGCAGTTCGGTGGCCATCATCACGAACCCGGGGATGCAGTAGCCGCACTGCAGCGCGCCGGCCGCGACGAACGCCGCGACGACCGGGTGATCGGGCGGCAGCCCCTCCGCGGTGGTGATCTCGGCGCCGTCGGCCCGAACGGCCAGGGTCAGGCAGCTGCTGGTGCTGGCCCCGTTCACGAGGACGGTGCACGCGCCGCACATGCCGACGCCGCACCCCTCCCTGACGCTGGTGCAGCCGAGCCGCCGCCGGAGCGCGTCGAGCAGCAGTTCACCGTCGCCGACCACAATCCGCTCGGGCGTCCCGTTCAGGCTCATCTCGATAGTGGTGCTCATGCCGCAGGCCCGTCTGCCTGCATGGCCGCGAGCAGGCGCTCGGGGGTGAGCGGCAGCGTCCGGCATCGCACCCCCACCGCGTTGCGGACCGCGTTGCCGATCGCAGCCGCCACCGGGATGATGGCGGTTTCGCCAACTCCCTTGGCGCCGAACGGCCCACTGCGGTGCGGGTTCTCGATGATGATCGGCGTAATCCGCTGCGGAACATCTCTGACCGACGGGAGCTGGTAGTCGAGCATGGTGCCGTTCAGCAGCCTCCCCTCGTCGAAGAGGAGCTGGTCGAACAGGGACTGCCCGACGCCCATGATCGCCGCGCCGACAAGCTGCTGCTCGACCAGCGCGGGGTTGATCGCGCGGCCGACATCGGCCGCGACCGCCAGATGGCTGATGCGGACCCGCCCGGTGCGCGTGTGCACGGCCAGCTCGGCGGCGACGGCCCCGGCGAACCAGAACTCGGTTATCTGAGGCGACCGGCCGGTCGTGCCGTCGTAGGGCACCCAGTCCGTTGTGAAGTTCGACTCGGTGGTCAACGTCGTCCCGAGCGCGCCGAAGTGGCCGTGGATCAGATCGGGGAGCGAGACAGATCGCTGGGTCGAGCCGGACAGCACGGCGTCGCTGGTCAGCTTGCAGTCGACCGCTGGCACGCCGAGGCGGGCCGATGCCATTTCGAGGAGACGGTCCCGCATGCGCTGCGCGGCGAGGCGCACGGCGTTGCCCGTGTGGTACGTGGAACGGCTGGCCGCGGTGATCGTGTCGTACGGCGTGACGTCGGTGTCGGCGGCGACCACCCGCACCTGGTCCGGCTGCATGCACAGCACCTCGGCGGCGATCTGCGCCATGATCGTGTCGCTGCCCTGGCCCATCTCCACGGTGGAGATCAGCAGCGTGGCGGTCGCGTCCTGGTTCAGCTGGAGCACCGCGTTGGAGATGGTGGGCGTGAGCACGGCCTTGACCGCCACACCCACACCCCGGCCGCATTGCCATGGCGCCGCGGTCCGGGGGAGCGGCCGATCCCAGCCGACGGCGGCGGCCACCGCGTCCAGGCAGCCCACGAAGTCGGCGCTGTGCATCTTGGTGCCCATCGCGGAGACGTCGCCTTCGCGCAGCAGGTTGCGGCGGCGGAACGCGACCGGATCCTGACCCGTGGCCAGCGCGAGCTCATCGACCAGCGACTCGTGCGCCCAGGTGAGCTGGGGCACCCCGAAGCCACGGAACGGGCCCGCGGACGGCTTGTTGGTGTAGACGCAGCGCGACCTGACCCAGGCGTTGTCCATCCGGTACGGGCCGCACGCCACCGTGCCCGACTTGGCGGCGATGCGCGGCCCGATGTCCGCGTAGGCGCCGGTGTCGTAGCGCACGTCGGCGGCGGCGGCACAGATGCGCCCGCCGGCGTCCGCGGACATGTGCCCGGTCACCGCGACGCCGTGCCTGGTGGTCAGGTAGAACGCCTCCTCGCGGGTCGCCTCCATCCGCACCGGGCGCTGCAGCAGCCAGGCCAGCGCCGCGACCAGCGGCTCGAGGCGGTCGTACATCTTCGACCCGAAGCTGCCGCCCAGCGGCCGGGTCCGCACCTGCACCTGGTTCAGGCCCAGGCCCAGCAGCTGGGCGATCGCCTGGCGGACGTAGGACGGGGTCTGCGTGGTGGACAGCAGCTCCAGCCTGCCGTCCTGCGGCCAGGCCGTCGCGCACGGCAGCTCGATGGGGACGTGATGGGTCGGCGGGGACCAGAACTCGCCTGACACGGTCGTGGCTGCGGCCGCGGTGGCCGCGGCCACGTCCCCACAGCGCAGGTTGTACTCGTAGTTCACGTTGGTGCCGCTCCGCCCGGACAGGTGCGCGAGGTCGCGGAACACCGCAGAGGGGCGCAGCGTCTCGTGCACGTACGGCGGTCCGGCCACCGCGGCGTCGACGTCGTGGACCGCGGGCAGATCTGCGTAGCTGACCTCGATCCCGGCAGCGGCGGACCTGGCTGTGGCCAGGTCCCAGGCCAGCACCGCGGCCACCGGTTCGCCCGCGTAGCGCACCCGGTCGACCGCCAGCGCGGGCTGGTCGGCGAATGCGGGCCCGCTCAGCAGCCGGTCGCCGAACGCCGCATGCAGGTCGGCGCCGGTGACCACAGCGGCCACGCCGGGAACCTGGCTGGCCGCCTCGGTCCGTACCGCAAGGATGCGGGCGTGCGGGCGGTCGGACCTGTGGACGCCGACGAAGCAGCACCGGCCGGCCGGTTCGTCGGCCGTGTACCTGAAGGTGCCGCGCACCTTTGCCTCGGCGGCGACCCGCGGCCAGCGCTGCCCGACCGCGCCCCCCTCCGTGGCGCCGTAGCCCGCGATGCTCCCGCTGTCTGCGGTGCCGTCGCTGTCTGCGGTGCCGTCGCTGTAAGCAGTGCGGTCGCTGTCTGCGATGTCGTCGAGGTCATTCCTGGTCACTGCGTGCCTCCTGGTACACGCGGCGCACCGCGTCCTCGACGGCCACCAGCCCCAGCGCCCGCTTGTAGGCCACGCCGCCACGCACGTCGGCGACCGGCTCGATCAGGGCTTCAGCCGCCCCGACGGCCGACTGGACTGCTTCTTCCTCATGGCAGACGGCAACGTTGATCTCGGCCAGGCGCGGCACCGCGCCGAGCGCGCCGACCGACAGCCTGAGCCGGCCTTCGCCAGCGCCGTTCCGGACTAAGCAGGCGGCGGCCGAGGCGCACGGCCAGTCGTGAGCGCCAAGGCTGCACAGCTTGACGTAGCTAACCGCCGCTCCCGGCGGCATCGCCGGGATCTCGATGGCAGTTACCAGCTCAGCCGGCCGGAGCGCAGTGCGCCGCCCTTCGGGGAAGAAATCAGCCACGGCGATGCGGCGGACGCCGCTGGCAGATGTCGCCTCCACCACCGCGCCGAGGACCACCAGGGCGGCGGGTGGATCCAGCCGGTAGGCGCCGTACGCGATGTTTCCGCCGACGCTCGCCGCGTTGCGCACCCGGGGATTCGCGACCTTGCCGTAGGCCGCAGCGGCGAGCGGCGCAACGCGGGCCACCAGCGGATCAGTCTCCATCCGGCGGATTGGGACCATCGCACCGACACGCAGGCCGCCCTCGCCAGTGCTGAGCTGGTCAAGGCCGGGCAGCAGGGACAGGTCGACGAACGCGGACGCAGATAGCGTGCGCTGATTGCGCTGCACCTCGATGGCCGTGCCGCCGCCGTATGGGATCGCTCCCTCGTCGGCGGCGAGCAGCGCGCACGCTTCGTCTACCGTCTCGGGACGGTAGAACGCCGGTCGTGCTGCTGCTAAGCGCATTGCCTGCCTAGGAAGCCGCAATCTTCTACAAAACGGACGCTAGGCGGGTGCTGTGGCCCTGTCAACGGGCGTGCTGCAAACGGTCGCATGGCCAGTCGGCCGCACTGTCGCCAGAGTGTTCAGACGGCTGCCGCTCGCATGACATCTGTCATGGGCGGATCGGGACAAAATGCATGAGCCCTTTTGTCCGCCCTGGCTTAGCTTGGTAGCGCACCGCAGAGGACGCGGTGCGCGGTGCGCCGCGGAGGCCGGCCGCCGCAGCGCACGAGGAGGCAACCGTGGCTCTCGACATCATCCTTGGCGTCCTCGTTCTTGGCCTGGTGATCTACCGGCAGCTGGTCGCCCGGCCGATCAACGCGCGCGGGCTGCGGCTGCTCGTAGTCCTGGCGGTCATCGGCGTTGTCGAGACCGTCGACTACCTGCAGAAGTACCACGGCGGGCCGGGGACCTACGCCGCGCTCGGCGGCAGCCTGGTGCTCGCCGCGGTCTTCGGCGTGCTGCGGGCCGGCACGGTGCGGATCTGGAGCCAGGACGGCCAGGTCTGGTCCAAGGGCAACTGGCTGACCGCGGGGCTGTGGATCATCGCGATTGCCGTGCACCTCGGCTACGACGCGTTGGTCGCGCGCGGTCACGGGAGCGGCGGCGACGTGGGCACCGCGACGATCGTCCTCTACCTGGCCGTCAGCCTGGGCGTGCAGCGGCTCGTCTCGCAGTACCGGGCGAACCGCATGGGTCTCGCGCCGTTCGGCCCGCCGCGTTCCGGCCAGTTCAGCTGAGCTGGCTACCAGCGTGGCTGCCTGCGCTCATAACCGGGGTGCAGGCGGCGCATGTAGCCGGTGTCGTCACGGGTCCGGATACCGCATCGCAGGTACTGTTCGTGCAGCCAGGCCAGGGCTTCCCGGTCGAGCTCGACGCCGAGGCCGGGCCCGTCCGGGACGCGGAGCGCGCCGGCGCTGAAGGTCAACGGGTCGCCCGCCACGACGTCCTCGGTCTTCCACGGCCAGTGAGTATCGCAAGCGTAGGTTAGGTTCGGGGTGGCGGCGGCCAGGTGGACCATGGCCGCGAGGCTGATGCCGAGGTGGGAGTTGGAGTGCATGGACAGCCCGAGCCCGAACGTCTGGCAGATCCCGGCGAGCAGCCCGGACCGGCGCAAGCCCCCCCAGTAGTGGTGGTCAGACAGCACCACCTGGACCGCGTCCTCCCGGATCGCCGGGGGCAGTTGGGTGAAGGCAACCACGCACATGTTGGTGGCCAGCGGCATTGGCGCGACGCGTGCCACCTGTGCCATGCCATCGATGCCCGGCGTGGGGTCCTCGAGGTACTCGAGCACGCCGTCCAGGTCGCGGGCGACGTCGATGGCCGTGGCGGGCGTCCACGCGGCATTGGGATCGAGCCGCAGCGGGTGGTCGGGGAATGCCCGGCGCAGGGCGCGGATCGCGTCGGCTTCCTGCCCCGGCGGGAACACGCCGCCCTTCAGCTTGAGCGCGGTGAACCCGTAGCTGTCCACCATTCGCCGGGCCTGGGCCACGATGCCGTCGGGATCGAGCGCCTGGCCCCAGTCGTCCGGGTCGGCGCCCGGATGCGCCGCCCACTTGTAGAACAGGTAGGCGGAGAACGGCACCTCGTCCCGCACCGCGCCGCCGAGCAGGTCGGCGACCGGGCGGCCGGCGGCCCGGCCCTGGATGTCCAGGCACGCCACCTCGAACGGCGAGAACACCCGGTCGGCCGCGGCGCTCTGACCGATGAGGCCGGATGCGATCACGGTGTCGGGCGCCGCGATGGCCTGGACGCGGCGGTAGATGTCCCCGGTGTGATAGACATCGGCGCCCTCGATGGCGGCGGCAGCGGCGCGCAGCGCGTCCAGATGCTGCTCGTCGGCGTAGGTCTCGCCCAGGCCGGTAAGGCCCGCGTCGGTATCGATCTCCACGACGGCGCGCAGGGCGAACGGCTCGTGCACGCCGACCGAGTTCAGCAGCGGCGGGTCAGCAAACGCGACCGGCGTGATCGTGACCTTTGAGATCCGCACCGCGCTCATGCTGCCACCGCCGCAGGCCTAGCGCCGGCAATCTGCCGCAAAACCGTGCCCCAGTCCCCGTCGCTTGGGGTGCCGGGCGGCCCGTCGCGGACGGGCGATGTCACAGCCGGAGGCGAGGATCGCAACTAGGGACATGAGCACTGAGGCAAGAGCACTGACCATGCCGGAGCGGCCCGTCGCGGTGAGGGCGCGGTCGCGCGGCCGGCCGCCGAGATCGCCGCTCGAGGAATTCGAGCAGGTGTACCTGCGCAACGTCGACGTCCTCATGGGCTACTTCGCGCGCCGGTGCCACGATCCGCACACGGTCGCCGATCTCACCTCGGAGACGTTCGTCCAGGCCATGGACGGCTTCGCCAGGTTCGATCCCCGCCGGGGATCGGACCGGGCGTGGCTGTTCGGCATCGCCGCACATGTGTTCGCCCGCCACTGCGAGCAGTCGGCGGGTGGCCGGGACGCGGCCGCGCGGCTCGGCGGCCACCGCACGCTAGGCATGGACGAGATCGAGGAGCTCGCCGAGCGGATCGATGCCGAGCGCGAGGGCGCCGCGCTGATGCGGCGGTGCGCACGGCTGCCCGCGGTCGAGCGGGCAGCGATCGAGCTCGTCGACCTGGATGGGCTCAGCCCGAAGGAGGCGGCGCAGGCGCTCGGCGTCTCCGGTGTCGCATTCCGAAAGCGGTTGTCCCGGGCGAGGTCCCGGCTGAGGAAGGAACACGAGAGCAATGACTAAGTTCACGGATCATCTCTGGAGTGATCTCGCCCGAGAGCACGGCCCGGCGCTCGCGCAGGCCGATCGCCCCGAACCGGCCCGTGCTCCTCTCCTCCGGCGTCCGCGGGTGCTCGCGGGCAGCACGCTTGGGCTGGCGGGCGTCGGCACCGCGCTCGCGCTCACCCTGGGCGCGAGCAGCACGCCGGCGTTTGCCGTCACGACGAGCGGCGATGGCTCGGTGCTGGTGACGATCAACCAGACCACGGCGCTGCCTCAGGCGAATGCCAAGCTGACCGCGATGGGAATCCACGAGCAGATCACGATTTACATGGCGTCCGGGGCAGCAGCCGTAAGTGGCCCGGTGACCTGCACACCGGCGCCGGGTGTGTCGAACCTGCCGGGGCCGCCGGTGAAGGTTCTCGTGGGCACGAACGGCACGCAGGTCATCAACTCGGGCAACACCGGCGCCGGCACCTGGCACCTGGGCGCCTGCCACCTGACGGGTGACAGCGGCTCGGGCAACACCGGCAACACGGGCCCCGGGTGATCTGGTGAGGGCTGCCGGCGCCCGCCCGGTGCGGGCGTCGGCGATGGCCCGGCTGGCGGTTCGGCGCCCGGCCGATGCCGGGGGCCGAACCGCTGTGTGGTGGCCGTGGTCGATCGTCGCCGCGGCTGCCGGATGGAACCTCGTGAGCCTGCGCGCGCTCACGCTCGGGGTCGCGTACCTCGACGACAACTCGCTGCACGAGCAGATGGTGCGGTTCGCGACGGCGCAGCTGCGCGCCGGGCACCTGCCGCTCACCAGCTGGTTCCCGTTTCTCGGGGAGGGGTCGCCGCAGTTCCTGCACTACCAGAGCCTGCCGGCGATCCTGACCGGGCTGGTGGGCCTGGCGGTCGGCCCGGACGTGGCGTTTCGCTGGTCGCTGTACCTGCTTTTGTCGCTGTGGCCGATCAGCGTCTACCTGTCGGCCCGCGCGTTCGGGGCGGGCAGGCCTGCGGCGGCTGCTTCGGCCGCGATGGCTCCGTTCCTGGTGAGCGCCACGGGGGTCGGCTACGAGCAGCACGCATACGTGTGGACGGGGTTCGGCGTCTGGACGCAGCTGTGGGCGTCGTGGACGCTGCCGCTCGCGTGGGGGTGGAGCTGGCGAGCGATCCGCGACGGGCGCGGCTACCTCGCCGCGATCCTGCTGACCGCGCTCACCGTCGCGCTGCACTTCGAGACCGGCTACCTCGCGCTGTCGATGCTGCTCGTCTGGCCGCTCCTCGCCGGCAGGCCGCTCGTGGCCCGGTTGCGGCGGGCTGCCGTCCTCCTCGGCGGTTCGCTGCTCGCGGCGGCGTGGGTGATCGTCCCGCTCGTGGAGCAGCGTCGGTGGGCGGCGGTCAACGAGCCGCTGCAGGGCAGCGGACTCGTCAACGGCTACGGCGCGCGCAGCGTGCTGCACTGGCTGGTCTCGGGGCAGCTGCTCGACTACGGCCGGCTGCCCGTCGTGACCGTGCTGGCGGCGCTCGGTTTCGGATTGGCGTGGCTTGCCTGGTCCTCGAGCGCCGACGCCCGCGCCCTGCTGGCCGCGCTCGCGGTGTGCCTGCTGTTCGCGTTCGGCCGCACGACGTTCGGGTCGCTCGTCGGCGTGATCCCCGGCGGCGCCGACCTCTTCTTTCGCCGCTTCATGATGGGCGTGCAGCTCGCCGCGTTGCTGCTGGCCGGCCAGGGAGCGGGGTGGCTGGCGGCAAGATGCGTGCGGCTGCTCGAAGCCCGAGTTCCACGCTGGCCGCCCGGCCTGTCCCCGGCTGCCGTTCTCGTCGCGGCGGTCGTGGTGCTCGCGCCCGCGTGGCTTCAGCTCGGCGCCTACGACCGCCATGATGCCGCCGCGATCGCGGCCCAGCGCCGCGCGGACAGCACCGAGGGCGCCGACATCGATCGCCTCGTCGCGGTGATCGAACGCGACGGTGGCGGCCGGACGTACGCGGGGATGCCCTCGAACTGGGGTCAGGACTTCACCGTCGGGGCGGTGCCCGTGTTCAAGTACCTGGAGAGCCGCGACGTCGACGAAGTCGGGTACACGCTGCGGACGGCGTCACTGATGACCGACCCGGAGTACTTCTTCGACGAGCGAGACCCCTCCGACTACCGGCTGTTCGGGATCCGGTACCTGATCCTTCCCGCCCGCGGCCAGCCGCCGGTGCCCGCGCGGCTGGCGATGCGTTCCGGCCCCTACTGGCTGTGGACGATCGACGGCACCGGTTACGTCCAGGCCGGCCGGATCGTCGGTGAGATCTCGGCGAACCGGACGAACGTGGGTGCCCGCAGCGTTCGGCTGCTTCGCTCTGGGCTCGCCGCGGACGGCGCTTATCTGGGTGTCGGGTACGGGTCCGGCGGTGGCGGGGATGGCCCGCTGCCGATGGTGCGCAGCCAGTCCTCCGCCGGCGAGGTCACCGCGGAACGCGCCGACCTCGATGACGGCGAGGCCTCGGCGACGGTGCGGATGCGCCGGCCCGGAGTCGCGGTGCTCAGCGCCTCCTATGACCCGGGATGGACGGCAACCGTGAACGGCCGACGGCGACCTGTCCGGATGGTGGCGCCGGCGCTCGTCGCCGTTGACGTCCCCGCGGGCACAGACCATGTCGTGTTCCGCTTCCACGGGTACGGCGACTACCCGGCGTTGCTTGCGCTGAGCGGCCTCACTCTCGTCATGGCCGCCGCGCCGCTGTGCGTGCGGCGCGCGAGCCGACGCCGCGATGCTACGTAGGGTTAGCGGTCTGTTACGTTATGCAGACAGCTTGAGGTCATCGGGGGGTTACTCATGCGAGTCATGGCCAGGATCACTTTGCCGGTGGAGTCGGGAAACCGGGCGATCAAGGACGGCAGCCTGGGCACGGTCATGCAACGTGCCGCGCAGCGCTGGAAGCCCGAGGCGATGCATTTCACGACTTTCGACGGGCAGCGGGCCGCGTTTATGGTCTTCGATCTTCCGGATGCGTCAGACATTCCTTCGTTTGCGGAGCCGTTCTTCATGGAACTGAACGCGGGTGTGGAGATTGCTCCGGCGATGAATGGCGACGACCTGCAGAAGGGGCTTTCTCAGGTCAGCTGAGGAGCCGCTTCCTTATCCGTCTGGGCGCCGGTCTGGTGGATGATCCAGATGTTGGGCTCCCAGTACTCGCCCGTGTCCGCGTCCCGGTCGATGTGCACGGTGGCAAGGCCAGCCGGGAACACGTAGTCCGCGGTCTCCGGGAACTGCATGCCGGTCCAGGACTCCCATTCCCCGACGCTGCCGGTGATGTGCAGCGAGCGGGGGATGGCCGGCCCGATCCGGGCGCCCATTCGGGTGTGCACCCGCACCCACGGGTCGAACGGCTCGCCGTCCGGGCGGGTCCAGTGGGCGTACCGCTCGATGGGAATCGTGGGGTAGCGGTCCTTGCGGCTGGGGCGCACGGGCGCGATCAGGTGATCGAGGCCGGCCTCGCGTGCCAGGTCCGCCATCGCCTTGAGCAGCACGCCGGACAGGCGCCTGCCCTGGTGCCGCGGCGGGATCTTGGCCGCCAGTGCGCTGACCGCCGTCGGCTGCCCGCCCGCGGCGCGCAGTTCAAAGGCCGCGGCTAGGGTCGCGTCGATGCCGGGCCCGAGGTCGGCGTCGGTGCCGTCCCAGGCCACGGGGATCGTGTGGCCCTCGGCCAGGACCAGCTGCTCACTGGGGTCGTAGAGCACGAACTGCCAGTCGGGGAAGAGGTCGTACAGCTGCGCCCAGTAGTAGTTGATGAACTCGCCATGCAGGTTGTACTCGGGCCAGACCTCATCGGACAGATCGCGAATGTCATCCCACAGTTCGGGCCGCTCGCTGCGCCGGACAACCTGCAGATCCATTCCGCCAGTATCTCCGGCACCCGGCTACGCCGGGCCGATGAGGTCCCATTTGTTGCCAGCGACGTCGAGGAACACCGCGACGCGCCCGTAGGGTGCGCTGCGCGGCGGCCGGGTGAACCGGACTCCGGCGGCGGACAGCCGCTGGTAAGCCTCGTCGAAGTCGTCAACGTGCAGGAAGAAGCCCACCCGCCCGGCGACCTGGTTTCCGACCGCGGCAGCCTGGTCGGGCCCGTCCGCCCGGGCCAGCAGCAGGCCGGTTGCGGCGCCAGGCGGCCGCACCACGACCCAGCGCTTGGGGCGCCCGGCGTTAGTCAGGTCGGGATGATCCTCGACAAGCTCGAAGCCGAGGGTGCCAACGAAGAACTCGATCGCCGGGTCGTACTCCGCGACCACGATGGTCACCAGGCCGAGATGCACCGCGCCAGGTTAGCGGAGCCTGCCGCTCGCCCTGGCCGCGACCGTCTGCGGCGCGGTCGGCTCCGACTGTGCGGTCGGCTCCGACTGTGCGGTCGGCTCCGACTGTGCGGTCGGCTCCGACCGTGCGGTCGGCCCCGACTGTGCGGCGGGCCCCGGTTCCGCCGCCGCGGGCTCCGGCTCGTTGGCCGGCTCGGCCCCTTCGGCGTGCAGTTCGTGCACGTACCTGCCGCCGCGAAGCAGCGAGGCGACGGCCGCGATCAGGCAGGCAGCGATCGCGAAGTCGAACGCGATGTCCAGCCCGTGCTGGAACGGCCCGGAGATCAGCGACGGGAAGAACGTGTGCCCGGTGAGGTAGGCCGCGTGGCTGGCGGGCAGCTTGCTGATGACGTGCCCCAGCAGCGTCTGCACCGGGTTGTAGCCGAGCAGCGCGGCGAACATGATCGAAACCGGCGGCAGCGCGGCGACCCGGGCCGCGTCCGCGTGCGGCACGCCCTGCGCGACCAGGCCGTGGTTGAGCGCGGCCGGCAGAGCCGAGGCCAGTCCGAGGATGATCAGCGTGAAGAAGACGCCGATCGACAGCACCATGGCGGAGTTCTGGAACGTGGCGCTCATCCCGGCACCCACGCCGCGCCGCTCGGGCGGCAGGCTGTTCATGATCGCGGCACGGTTCGGCGAGGCGAACAGGCCCATGCCGATGCCGTTGAGCAGCAGGATGGCCGCGAACTGCCAGTACACGAAGTCAACCGGCAGCACCTGCAGCAGCGCGAACGAGGCGGCGGCCAGGATCATGCCGCCGGTCGAGAACGGACGCGCGCCGAGCCGGTCGGACAGCCAGCCGGAGACCGGCCCGGCCATCAGGAAGCCGATGGTCAGCGGCAGCATCGCGATGCCCGCCCACAGCGGGGTGTCGCTGAAGCTGTAGCCGTGGATCGGCAGGTAGATGCCCTGCAGCCAGATGATCAGGATGAACATCAGGCCGCCGCGGCCGAGGCTGGACAGCAGGCTGGCCATGTTCCCGGCAGTGAACGCGCGGATCCGGAACAGGGCGAGGTTGAACATGGGCTCGGCGACCCGGGTCTCGATCACGCAGAAGATCGCCAGGACCGCGAGGCCGCCGATGATCAGGCCCAGCACGAGCGGGCTCGTCCAGCCCATCGTGTGGCCGCCGTAAGGCTGGATGCCGTAGGTGATGCCGACCAGAACCGCGACCAGGCCGGCGCCGAAGGTCACGTTGCCCGGCCAGTCGAGCTTGGCCGGGCGGCGGATGCCCCGCTCCTGGAGCTTCAGGTACGACCAGATCGTCCCGAGCACCCCGAACGGCACCGAGACCAGGAAGACGTACCGCCAGCCCAGCGGGCCGAGCACGCCACCGAGCACGAGCCCGATGAACGAGCCCGCGATGGCGGCCACCTGGTTCAGCCCGAGCGCGAGGCCGCGCTCGTTGGCCGGGAAGGCGTCGGTGAGGATCGCACTGGAATTGGCCATCAGCATGGCCCCGCCGACCCCTTGCAGGATGCGCATGCAGATCAGCCACCAGGCTGCCGCGGTGCCGTGCAGCCAGGTCAGCGACAGCATGATGGAGAACAGGGCGAACAGCGCGAAGCCCAGATTGAACATCCGGACCCGGCCGAACATGTCGCCAAGCCGCCCGAAGCTGACCACCAGGACCGCGGTCACCACCAGGTAGCCCATGATCAGCCAGAGCAGCAGGGTGGTGTTGCCCGGCTGCAGCGGATTGACGCCGATGCCACGGAAGATGTCGGGCAGCGCGATCAGCATGATGGAGGCGTTGATCGTGGCCATCAGCATGCCGATCGTCGTGTTCGACAGCGCGATCCACTTGTAGTTCGCGGAACGGAGCGGCATGAACATCCTTCCTGGAGGCCTGCTGTCAGCGCAGATCGGGCCATGACTGGGCAGCGGAATGCTAGTTGCTTAATGCGAACTAACTAAGCCTACAGCGTATTCCCGCTCACGCCGAGCTGCCCGGCGCGACGATCCGGCCCGGTCACCGGCCGTGCCACCCTCGGGATACCTCGCGGCACCGACGCCTAGCGCACCGGCTGGCACGTGCCGCTTGCGTCCGGAAATGCAGCGACACACCGAAGGGCCTGCTTCGTTTCCCGGGTCAATTCCCGCACCATGATCCCGATGACTTACAAAGCGGCACGTGTCAGGACGTGCGGCAATCGGGGCGCTGAGGTCGCAATGCGGCGCTCATCGCGCTGGGGGTGTCTATGACCGAGGATGCGTCGGAAGACGACAGATACTCGGTTACGTTCGTAAACCGCAGGCGGGTGCTGCTGGCAGTGGGCGGCATCGTGCTGACCAGCTTTCCGGCGGCCCGGCTCGATCCGGCTCATTCGGCCGAGGTGCCCGCCCGGCATCACGTTCCGGCGAAGCGCCGGCACAAGGCTCATCACGTCGCCCCCGCTTATGAAGTGCCTTCCTATCCGCTGAACCAGCCGCTTTACTACATCAACGACGCGTCCAAGGCGATCGCGCTGACAATCGATGACGGCCCCGATCCCGTCTACACACCGCAGGTCCTGAGCGTGCTGCACAAATACAACGTGACCGCCACGTTCTCCATGATCGGCGAGCACGTGGCGGCCTACCCGCAGCTGGCCCAGACGGTCCACGAGGCCGGGCACAAGATCTGCAACCACACGTGGACGCATTCCGACCTCGTCGGCATGCGGGTGCCCCGGGTGCGCGACGAGCTGACTCGTGCGGGCGACGCGATCCACGCTGCGACCGGCGTGCAGCCCGCGCTGTTCCGCGCGCCCTACGGCGCGTGGTCTCGCGCCGTGATCAGGCAGTGTGAGCGGATGAAGATGGTCCCGCTGGACTGGTCGGTCGATCCGCGCGACTGGTCGCAGCCGGGGGTGCGCAAAATCGTCAGAAACATCATGAGGAACACCCAGCCCGGATCGATCATCCTGGAGCACGACGGCGGCGGAAACCGGTCCGAGACGGTCAGGGCGCTGCGCATCGTCCTGCCCCGGCTGCTGGACGAGGGCTACCACTTCGAGACGCCGTGACCGCGGCGCTTTCGCGCCCGGTCGGCCCCGCGACCGCGTTTCCGCACGGCTGACCCCGCGACCGTGATCGGCCCCGCGACGGCTACATCTCGGTGTGCACCAGCTAGGTTCTGTGTATGGCGGGGGCAGGCGTAGAACTCCAGGTCGGGGACCGGACGGTGCGTATCTCCAGCCCGGACCGGGTCTATTTCCCAGCCCGTGGCGAGACCAAGCTGGATCTCGCCCACTACTACCTGTCGGTCGGCGACGGCATCGTGCGCGCGCTGCGGGAGCGGCCGTGCATGATGCACCGCTTCCCGGCAGGGGTGGCGGGCGAGAAGGTGCACCAGAAGCGGGTTCCGAACGGCGCCCCGCCGTGGCTGGAGACCGTGCGGGTGGAGTTCCCGCGTTACGGCCGGCACGCCTACGAGCTGTGTGTCACCGAACTGGCCAGCGTGCTGTGGGCCGTCCAGATGTCGACCGTCGAGTTCCACCCGTGGAACTCCCGCCGGGCGGACACCGAGCGGCCGGACGAATGGCGCATCGACCTGGATCCGATGCCAGACTGCGGGTTCGACACGGTGCGCCGGGTCGCTCATGTCGTCCACGAGATACTCGGCGAGCTGGGCGCGACCGGGTGGCCGAAGACGTCCGGCGGCAACGGCCTGCACGTCTACGTCCGCATCGAGCCGCGGTGGGGGTTCGCCGAGGTCCGCAGGGCCGCGTACGCCTTTGCCCGGGAAGTCGAGCGCCGCGTCCCCGGCGACGTGACGACCACCTGGTGGCGAAAGGACCGCGATCCCACCATGCTGTTCGTCGACTACAACCAGAACGCCAGGGACCACACGATGGCCAGCGCCTACTCGGTGCGCGGCGTGCCGGAGGCGACCGTCTCCACGCCGATCACCTGGGACGAGATCGACGACGTCGACCCCAGGGAGTTCACGATCGCCACCGTGCCTGGCCGGTTCGCCCAGCTCGGCGACCTGCACCAGGGCATCGACGATTCCGTTTACTCGCTGGACACGCTGCTCGAATGGGCGGACCGCGACGGCCTCGACTGAGCAGCAGACGTTTGCAAACGCCCGCCTCTACGATGGCCCCGTCGGCCACGACGCGAGGGAAGGTATGGGCGCCCACAGTTCAAAGCACCTCGGGGGAGTTCGGATCATCGTCACCGGGGGCGGAACCGGGGGGCACACCTATCCGGCACTGACCACGATCCGTGAGCTCCGTGCCCGGTTCGCCGGGACCGGCGTCCACGCAGAGTTCCTGTGGGTCGGCGTGGCCAGCGGCCTCGAGGCCAAGATCTGCCACCAGGAGCACATACCGTTCAAGGCGATCACGACCGGCAAGCTGCGCCGCTCACCGAGTCCGCGGGAGCTGGCCAAGAACCTCGCCGATGCGTTCCGGATCCCGATGGGCGTGCTGCAGGCCTTTGGCATCGTGCTGCGGGCCAGGCCGGACGTGGTGCTGTCAACGGGAGGGTACGTCTGCGTCCCGATCGGCGTCGCCGCCTGGGTGCTGCGCCGACCGCTGGTCATGCACGAGCAGACCAGCACGGTCGGGCTGGCCAACCGGATCCTGGCCCGGCTGGCGACGCGCGTGCTGCTCAGCCACGATGCCTCGATCGAGCACCTGCCGGCGCGGGCGCGGCGCCGGGCGGTGGTCACCGGCAACCCCATCCGCCCGGAGGTGCTGGCCGGCGACCCGACCAGGGGACGGGCCTCGTACGGGAACGATGCGCAGCCGCCTCTCGTCCTGGTGACCGGCGGCGCAACCGGTGCCCTGCAGGTCAACGACCTGGTCGCGGGAGTCCTGCCGGACGTGCTGCCGCACTGCTACATGCTGCACCAGTCCGGCGAGTACGGCTTCGCCCGGGCGCGCGAGGCCGCGGCGGGCCTGCCTGCGGCGCTGGCCGACCGCTACCGGGTGGTGGACTACATCCACGATGAGATGCCCGACGTCCTGGCCGCAGCCGACGTCGTGGTCTGCCGCAGCGGCGCCGGCGCCACGGCGGAACTGACCGGGCTGGGCAAGGCCGCCATCCTCATCCCGCTGGTGCCCACCGGCGGTGACGAGCAGCGCCGCACCGCCCGGCACCTGGCCGAGGTCGGCGCTGCCCGGATGCTCACCGGCGCCGACGCCACCCCCGACCGCCTGCGCTACGAACTGCTCGAGCTGCTCAAGAACCCCGGAGAGCGCAGCACCCTGGCGGCCAGGGCCCGCGAGCACGGCCGTCCGGACGCCGCCAGCCGGGTTGCCCAGGAGATCATCGGGGCACTTGGCAAGCGAGCGGTCCCGCAGCGCTCTTAGCCGTGCGTCCCGCAGCGCTAAGTACCGATCGGCCGCTGATTCGGTATCTGCCATGATTGCCACCATGACGGCGCCGGAGCCCGTGATCGGGAGAATCCTGCTGAGCCAGGATCAGATTCGGGACCGGCTATCTGAATTGGCCGCCGACATCGACGCGCATTACGCAGGCCGTGATCTGGTCCTGCTCGGCGTGCTCAAGGGCGCGATGATGGTCGTCGCCGACCTGGCCAGGATGCTGAACCACGACCGGGTGGAAATCGACTGGATCACCGTGTCCAGCTACGGCGACAGCACTACATCATCTGGCGTCATCCGGATGCTGAAGGAACCCGACCTGGACCTCGACGGGCGCAACGTGCTGGTCATCGACGACATCACCGACTCTGGCCTGACTCTGTCCTGGCTGGTGGCTAACCTGCGCTCCCGCTCTGTGGCTTCGGTCGAAGTCTTGGCTCTGCTCCGAAAGCCTGACCTGGTGAAGGTCGAGGTGCCGATCCGCTACGTGGGCTTCGACATAGCGCCCGACTTCGTGGCCGGCTACGGCATGGACTATGCCCAGCGGTACCGCAACCTGCCTTACATCGCGGTCCTGGAGTACTGACCGGAGTGCGGAAGCCGGTGGTCCGTTACCTGTTGTTCGACTTCTTCGGAACTCTCGTCCGCTACGACAGGGAGGTTCGAGCAACACGAATCTCCCAGGCTGCCGAGTTCGCCCGCGGGTTAGGCTGCACCGCGAATGAGGCCGAGATCGCACATGAACTAGCGGCCGTATGGCGTGAACTGGAAAGGGATGCGAAGCAGACACTGCGCGAGCCACACTGGCACACGGCGGCGGCTCGTCTGCTCGAGCGCTTCGGCCTGCCTTGTGAGCGACGTGCCATGACCGGTTTCACGGACGCCTACCACGCCGACTGGTGCGAAGGCGTCGAGCCAATCCCGGGCATCCGCGAGATGCTGCTGCGGCTCGGTCTCCCGGCGGCCATCGTCACCAACACCTACTACCCGCCGCTGGTTCCGGGCCAGCTACGACGCTTCGGGCTCGCCGATTCATTTCAGTCCATAACCACCTCGGTCGAGCACGGCTTCCGCAAGCCCCATCCCACGATCTACCAGCGCGCGCTTGCCGCAGCGCGACTGGACCCGGCCGATGTCCTCTTCGTGGGCGACGATGCGGAATGTGACTACCACGGTCCCAAAGCCGCAGGTATACGAGCAGTGGTCGTGTCTCCCGTCCCGGTCGCCAGCGTCCCAGAAGAAGACCGAATTGGGCACATCCTTGAGCTTGAGCCGTGGCTAGCGACGACGAAAACCTGCTAGGAGCACCCAGGGCTCGCCAGGCTCAGGAAGCCTGGCGTTGACAGTCTCTGGCCTCCATGATCTCCCCGCTGACCGTCACCAGCGAGTCCATGAATTGCTGTGCACTTTCCGGCGAGCAGTATTTGAGAATGGAGTCAAGGGTCACGAACGACCACTTCGTATCGTCGGAGATGTCGCTGGCTATCGAATAGCGCAAACGGTAGACGGTATAGATTCATTGACACGGTGTAGATGGTCTGCGCAGGTCAGGCGGCTATGGCGATCATGGTGAGATGCCGCCAGCAGACCGGTCCCCGGTGCCCCCCTCACGGCGTGTTGAGGCCGACCTGCGCCGCAGGATTGAGGCTGGTGAGTGGGCTACGGGACAGGCCCTACCTTCGGTGGGTGCCCTGGCTGCTGAGTACAGGGTGGCGCGGAACACGGTCGCGAAAGCGCTTCGCAAGCTGGAAGCTGACGGTCTGATTCAGATAGTGCCGAGCTGGGGCACGTTCAGGCAGTGAGCGTCGGCGTGCGCGTAACGATGGCGGAGAGCGACGTCATGCCCAGGCCCAGAGCCGCGCTGTCTTGTCGCCGTTGGCGGTTGCGAGCAGGGTGCCGTCCGGTCTGAACGCCACCCCAGTCACCTCGCTGGTGTGACCGGTGAGGGTGCGTACGCACTCACCGGTGGCCGGATCCCACAGGAGGGCGGGACTGGCGTCAATGGATAGTGTCCGTGTGGTGGAGGTAGCCATCAGGACGTATGAGCGGCGGGATGCCGCCGGCGTGGCCGATGTCTTCTACCGCTCCGTCCGCGACGTGGCCCGGTCCGATTACACGGCTGAACAGGTAAAGGCGTGGGTTCCCGGACGCTGGGATGCCGACAGGAACACCGGCGTTCCGGTGATGGCCGACTGGTCCTGGTTGCCGCAGGCGAAGCGGGGGATGTGGTCGCGTTCATCGACCTGGAACTCGACGGGCATATCGACCGCCTGTACGCCGCACCCGAGGCGGCCGGCTGCGGCATCGCGTCGCGGCTGTACGACGCGATCGAGACAGCGGCACGCGCGCAGGGCATTGGGCGGCTGTTCACGGAGGCTAGTGAGTTGGCCCGGCGTTTCTTCGAGCGGAAGGGCTTCGCGGTGCTAGGACGCCAAGACATGATCCTCCGCGGCGTGCCCATCCACAATTACCGGATGGCTAAGACCCTTGGCTGAGACTGGCGACGATGCTGACTCTTGCGCATCGGTAACCTGTCGGTTACGGTAACTGGACTGTTACCGACTGCCGGGGGTGCGGAGCTGATGCGGTACTACGAGGCGAGTTCGACGATCGCGTCGAGTCCGGAGGCGGTGTGGGCGGTGCTGGCGGACGGGGCGGCCTGGCCGTCGTGGGACTCGGGTGTCGACGGTGTCGACGGCCGGATCGCACCCGGTGAGAAGATCACGATCCGGTCCCGGGTGGCGCCCGGCCGGGCCTTCCCGGTCAAGGTGACGGACTTCGAGCCGCCTGCGCGGCTGCGGTTCAGCGGCGGGATGCCGCTGGGCCTGTTCCGCGGGGTGCGCACCTTCAAGGTGTCGCCGGACGGTACCGGTCGGACGGCGTTCAATGTGCGTGAGGAGTACACCGGGCCGTTGCTCGGGTTGATCTGGCGGTCGATGCCAGATCTGGGGCCGTCGTTCGACATGTTCGCCCAGGGGCTCAAACGCCGGGTCGAGGCCGGGCACTGATCGCGATGCCGACCGCCGGGGCCTGCGGGGATCCGTTCGAAGCGCTGGGGGACGCGAACCGGCGTGAGATCCTGCGCCTGCTGAGCGGCGGCGACAAGCCGGTGCATGAGATTGCGGCAGCGCTGCCCATCAGCCGCCCGGCGGTGTCGCGGCACCTGCGGTTGCTGAAGGATGCCGGAATGGTGGCCGAGCAAGCAAACGGCACCCGGCGCATCTACCACTTGCAGGAGGAGGGGCTGCAGGCTGTGCAGGCCTATCTCGAGCGCGTATGGGGAGAGGCCGCAGTCCGGTTCCGGCTGCTGGCCGAGAACTCTGATCCGGACGCCCGGCAGTGACATCCCCGCTGCGCATCACCTTCGACGTGGCCTGCCCGGCCGAGCACGCGTTCGCCATGTGGACGTCGCGGATCGGGACATGGTGGCCGGCCGATCACACGGTGACCGGCGATCGGGACCTGGCTATCGTGCTGGAAAGCGGTGTCGGCGGACGGATCTACGAACGGACCGCCCACGGCGTCGAGCACGACTGGGGCGTCGTGACCGTCTGGGATCCCCCGAAGCGGCTGGCGTACCTGTGGCACCTCGGCCGGGACCGTAGCGAGGCCACCGATGTCGATATCCGCTTCGTCGCCCTGGGCCCGGACGATACCCGGCTCGAGATCGAGCACCGGGGGTGGGAACGCCTGGGCGCAACGGCGGACGGGTGGCGAGACCGCAACAGGATCGGGTGGGAGACCCTTCTGCCGCACTTCGCGGCAGCAATCACCAGAGGAGATCGCTGATGGCTGCTGGCCTCAAAGAGGATCCGTGGCTGCTGAAGACCGCACCGGGGACATCCGAGTACTCAATCTACAAAGACCCGCAGGCCAGCCCGCCCGCGCTGGTGTGCCAGGTCGGCTCCACGACCCTCAGGTACCACCTGCGGGCGATCGAGGACCTTCACGCGTGGCTTTCCGAGCAGGAAGGCTGGGTTTCCCTCGGCGCGGCGGATGAGAAGAAACCGGCGGCCGAGGGCACAGTCGAGGCGTGGGGACGGTCGCCGGACAATCCAGTCGGCGGCTGGTACGGACTGCGCAACGGCTACCGCGGGCGGTTCGGCATGTACCTGCCGCCATTGCTGGAAGAACTCGGCCTGGCCGAACTCACCCACGACGCCCGCAACAACCAGATACGAGCGATCCGCTGACAGGGGAACGAGCTATGAGTCATGCCGCAGTCGTCCGCTACACCACGCGTCCCGATACCGCCGACGAGAACGAACAACTGATCAAGGCCGTGTTCGCGCAGCTTGCCGAACAGCTGCCCAAAGGACTCCGCTACGTTGCCATCCGCCTCGACGACGGGGTCAGCTTCGTTCACGTTGCGGTGCTCGAAGACGAGCACAACCCGCTGGCCGGGCTCCCCGCGTTCGGTGAGTTCGTGTCGGCCATCAACGAGCGCTGCGCCGACGGGCCGACGCCGGCCAGCGGGACATTGGTCGGCGCATACGGCTGACTGCCAGACGTTCGCGAGAGGGCTCCGGCGCGGCAACGCGCCGGAGCTACCTGGCTGGCCGCCGAGGGGAGGGCACGCTGCGTAGCGTGTCAGTAACGTGCCGCCCCGGAACAGCAGGGGCGGCGCAGCAGCGCTTGCGAGACCTTATGTCTCCGGCATCGCGTCTGGCTGAGGCTGCGGCGGCTCGTCCCGCTCGGCCCTGGTACCACGCTCTGGCTTCGGGTCTCGCTGGATCAAGGCTGCGGCTGCCGCGCCCAGTCCCACGCCGATTGCCAGGCACGCGGCCCATATGCCACCCGGGACGACAGGCTCGACGCTCAGGCCGCCTGGATGGGCGAGGCTCACGGTGATGTAAAGGTTGAGAACGCTGGTAGTGAGCCATCCCAGGCCTATACCGATTAGGCATCCGCTAGCGAAGGCGAACCATCGCCATTCCCTTACAGTCATGAGAATCACTTGCCCCGTCTAGCTAGATGAGTGATTCCTTATGTTTTCAGTTGTCATAGGCGATCAAGGATCGCTTGATGGATTCGGCTGTGGCCCAGTTGTGCCAGATGGCGGCGGCCATGGCCAGCAGCCGCTGGGTGATGCGGGTGTAGACGCCCGCGGTGGTGCGGCCGCCGTGGCGTTCTAGGTCGAGCTGGTCCGGGCGGACCAGGCGCAGCGCGTACCCGGTGGTGACCGGGTCCTCGAAGTTCCGGCCGGCGAAGCCCTTGTCCCCGATCAGGATCAGCCCCGGGCGCAGCGCCCCGGTGCGGGCGGCGTGCGCCAGCAGCGGACCATCCAGCCGAGATCGTGCGGCAGCTGGGCGAGCAGGAGAGCGGCGGCATCGTCCTCGCCAGCAGCAGCGTCATCCGCAACCTGCTCCAGGCCCTGACCGAAGCGACGCCCACCTGCAGCTGGGCGCTCTGCCTGCCCCACGACCTGATCGGGCCCGCGGCCGCCAGTGGACTGCTGACGCTAGCTGCTCGCAGATCTGCGGTCAGCCGTACTGTCCGGCGTCCGGCACCAGGCCGGGCGGCGGGCCCTGCGGTTGTCGATTGCGGCGGCCCCTCTTCGTATACATCACGAAGAGCCGACCGGCCCGGAGCGATGCCGAACGGTGAGTTTCCGCTCCGACCCAGTCCAGAGCAGAGGAACGCGCCGGAAGACTGGCGCATTCGTGAGAGGAAGACCCATGCGTGATCGTTCTCGCTGGATAGCCCTGGTGGTGCTGTGCACAGGGATGCTGATGATCGTCCTGGACATGACCATCGTCAACGTGGCGCTGCCGTCCATCCAGGCCGATCTGGCGTTCTCGCAGTCGGGCCTGGCGTGGGTGGTAAATGCTTACCTGATCGCGTTCGCCGGCCTGCTGCTGCTGGCCGGGCGGCTCGGCGACATGGCCGGCCGCCGGAATGTCTTCCTGTCCGGCCTGGGCATATTTACCGGTGCCTCGTTGCTGTGCGGGCTCGCGGCGAACCAGGAAATGCTGATCGCCGCGCGGTTCCTGCAGGGGTTGGGGGGCGCGCTCACCTCGGCCGTGATCCTCGGCATGATCGTGACCATGTTCTCCGACCCGCGGGAACTGGCCAGGGCGATCGGTGTCTTCGCGTTCGTGGCGTCCGCGGGCGCGGCGGTGGGCCTGCTGGCCGGGGGAATCCTGACCCAGCTCCTCAACTGGCACTGGATCTTTTTCGTCAACCTGCCGATCGGTGTTGTCACGGCTATCGCGGCCGTGCGGCTGATCGAGCAGGATCGCGGCGCGGGACTGCGGGCCGGGGCCGACGTGCCGGGCGCGCTGCTGATCACCGCCGCGATGATGCTCGGCGTCTTCACGATCGTCGACCCTGCCGCGCAGCAGGGCTGGCTGGCCGCAAGGACACTCGGCCTCGGCGCCGGTTCGCTCGTGCTGCTCGGCGGCTTCATCCTCAGACAGCGCACCGCGCGCAACCCGCTCATGCCGCTGCGGATCTTCTCCTCGCGCAACGTGGCGGGCGCGAACGTGGTTCAGGTTCTGGGCGCCGCGGGCATGTTCGGGATGTTCTTCCTTGGCTCGCTCTACCTGCGCCGGATTCTCGGCTACGACCCGCTGCAGATTGGTCTTGCCTTTCTGCCCGTCGCGGTCGTGATGGGAGCCCTGTCCGTGCGGTACACCGACCGGCTCGTGATGCGCTTCGGTGCCCGCGCGACGATGTTCCCCGGCCTGGGCCTGATCGCTGCCGGGCTTGCCCTGTTCGCCACGGCCCCGGCGGGCGGCGGCGGGTACCTGAGCCACATCTTCCCGGTCTCGCTGCTGGTCGGCGCCGGTGCGGGCCTGTGCTTCCCCGCCCTGATGACGCTGGCCATGTCCAGCGCCACCCCGCAGGACGCGGGCCTGGCCTCCGGCCTGGTGAACACGACCGCCCAGATCGGCGGTGCGCTGGGCCTCGCGGTGCTGGCGACCGTCTCCGCGTCGAGGACCAGCAGGCTGATCGCGCAGCACCGCCCCGCCGCGGTCGCCCTGACCGACGGCTACCACCTGGCCTTCTGGATCGCCTGCGGCCTGGTGGCCGCGGCTGCCGGGGTAGCCGCCACCGTGCTGCGCCCGCAGCCCGCCCTCCCGCCGTCGCCCCAGCCGGTGCGCGAGCTCATCCCCGCCGACGGATCCGTGCTGTATTACCGGTCCGAGGCGGGCGACCTTCTCGTGAGCATCCAGAACGACGGCACTCATCCGTGACCGGGCCGTTACCAGCCAATTCGGCTCATTTCACCCAAGGATCGTGAGCCAATCAAAATAAAAGTCGAGATGATCATGAATTGCGGTGTTCGTAAGGTGAACACTAGGCGTGAACATCTCGTTGAGCGGGACGAGACAGGGGCTGGCGCTAGTGCTGGGGGGCTCGACAACATGACCGCCTCCTCGGCCATCCGCAGGGGAGTGATCCAGGGTGCTACACGGACAAGTTGCCGTGTTCTTGTCCTGTTCTGAGAAGTTCAGGCCGGGACTCGCGTGGCCGGTGCGCGATGCCCTGGCCGCCCAGGGCCTTCGCGTGATCATCATCAGCGAGGCGCCGCCGCTGGGGGCCGCCAGCGGTGAAGAGACCAGTGCCGAGCCCTACCTGGACGCGTCATCCGCCTTCGTTGCCCTGTGCACGGCCGATTACGAGCTCAGCGACGGCTCGAAGTACCCCAGGGCCAACATCATCGACGAGATCCAGGAGGCACTAGGCCGCCCGCACCTTCGTGACCACGCCCAGGTCCTGAAGTCGCCCGGGGTGCTGCTGCCTAGTGACATCACCCCGACCTACGACAGCCTCGACGTGACCAAGCCAGCGGTGGCGGCCGAGGTCATCCTGAAGCAGCTGCAGCAGTGGGGGATCGTGCCGGTGCCCAAGAGCCCGGCGGCCGCGCCGCATCGCGTCGCCTCCTGGGAAGCGGACGACGTCGACGCCCTGCTCGCCGCGCCGTCGCCGGGCGACCACGACGAGGCCTGCGCGCGGATCTACCCGCTGCTGCGGGACCGGTCCGAGGACCGGCGCCGCTGGATCGCCAGCGAGCTGTACCGCGAGGTCCTGGAGCCCAAGAAGGAGAGCAGGGTGCTGGTCGCGGCGGCCCTGCTCGAGGCGGTGGCAGCCGTTGATCCGGCGCTCGTGTCACCCGAGATGGTCGAGACGATGGCCGGCCACGCGCGGTATCAGGCCCGGGCCTGCGCGGCGAACCTGCTGCGGGACCGGGCGGCGGTGGCGCCGCTCGACGTTCCGGTCGAGGTGCTCGGCCGGCTGGCCTTGCCGAGCACCGAGGACTGGTTCGTGTGGGCGCCCGCCATGGCCGCTGTCCAGGAACTGGCCCTGCACCGGCGCGAGGCGTACGCGATCTTCAGCTCGCTCGCGGCCAGCGACGACGCGCGCGACCGGTTCGCGGTTGCCGCGGCGCTGCTCGGGCTTGCCGGGGTCAGGCCCGCCGCGGTGGCGCGGGGCCTTGCCGAGCGGCTGAGCGAGGACCCGGATCCGCTGATCGCGGAGAAGGCCCGCAACGTGCTGTCCGCCACCGAGCAGGTCACCGACCGCGAGCACGCCGAGTGCTACCAGCGCTTCTGGGCGTTACCGAAGGCTCCCGGCTAGCTGCGGAACTGGGTCGGCGTCCAGTCCGGGTCCCGCCCGGCCAGCCCGATCACCTGGTCCAGCAGCGGGCGGTCGGCGGGGACGGCCACCGCAGGCCCGAAAGGCCCCCCGGCCGCCGCCAGGAAGCCGTGCGCCGCCTCGACCGCGGCGGGATCGGAGATCAGCTCCTGACCGCTGGCCCGCGCGATGTCCCAGGCGTGAACCACGAGCTCATCCAGCCCGGCCAGGCCGGCCACCTCGCCTGGCAGGTCGCCGCCGCCGGCCTGGGTCATTCCGGTCCAGGCGGCGGGATCGCGCCAGGCAGCCGCCATCGCGGACAGATTGCGCGGGATGCGGGTCCGCCAGTCCTCGCTCAGGCGCGCCGCGTCACCCGACGGCGCTGACCCGGTCAGCGGCCCGCGGTTCTTGGCCGCCGCGGCGGCAAAGGCCAGCGCGAGCCCGCCGACGTGGTCGATCAGGTCGCCCAGCCGGTAAGCGGGACACGGCGTCGGGCGGCCGAGCATCTCGTCCGGCACGGCCGCGATCAGCGCCGACATCCCCTCGGCCGCGGGTCCCAGGTCCAGTACCGGCATCTCGTCCTCCTGTTGCCGCCTTGGGGACAATCTGCCAGGAAGACGGGATCCGCGCCGGGAACTCATCGGACGCTGGCCCGTAATCTGGCCAGACGCGACCGGAAACGAGCGGAGTGCCCATGGATCAGCAGTACGGTGACGTAACGGTTACGCTCGGCGATGACTTCGTCGCCTTCGTCGAACTGCACCGGCCGCCGGACAACTACTTCGACCTCACGCTGATCCGCTCGCTGGCCGACGCCTACCAGGCGCTGGACGCCGATCCGCGGTGCCGCGCGATCGTGCTCTGCGCCGAGGGAAAGCATTTCTGCGCGGGGGCCAGCCTTGGCGGCGACGACAATGGGCTCGGCGGCGGGCCCGGGGCGCTGTACCGCGAGGCGATCCGGTTGTTCGAGGCCGGCAAGCCGGTGGTGGCCGCGGTGCACGGCGCGGCGATCGGCGGCGGGCTCGGGCTGGCCTGCTCGGCCGATTTCCGGGTCGGCTGCCCGGAGGCGCGGTTCGCGGCGAACTTCGCCCGGCTCGGCTTCCACCACGGGTTCGGGCTCACAGTGACGCTGCCCGCGATCGTCGGCCAGCAGCAGAGCATGGTCCTGCTCTACACCGGCCGCAGGATCGGCGGCGAGCAGGCGGCCGGCATCGGGCTGTGCGACCTGCTGGTGCCCGCCGACCACGTCCGCGCCGAGGCGCACGCGCTGGCGGCCGAGATCGCGGTCTCGGCGCCGCTGGCCGTGCGGTCCATCCGGGCCACGATGCGCGGTGACCTGGCCGGCCGGATCCGGGCGGCGACCGACCGTGAGGCCGGCGAGCAGGGCCGGCTTCTCGGCACGGCGGACTTCCGCGAGGGCGTGCGGGCGATGGCCGAGCGCCGCCCGCCGCGGTTCGAGGGACGCTGACGGGCCGGCCACGGAGCGTGGCTCAGGCGAGCCGCAACCCCACATCGCCGTGTACGCACTAGTTGATCCTGACGAAACGTTCAGGCAAGTTCATATAAGCGGGTACGGAAACCAGATCTGCCCGGTCGTTACGATGGCCGCGGGAGTAGATCGGAGTGCGTAGTGGAAGCCACGGCGAGTACGGTGCGCCGGGAGGCGCGCGACTGGATTGAGGAAAACTTCGACCCGGAGCTCAGCGTGCGGGCCTGGCTGGAGCGCCTGGCTGATTCCGGATGGGCTGCGCCCGCCTGGCCCGCCGAGTGGTACGGCAGGGGGCTCCCGCCGGACCTGGCCGTGGTCGTCTACGAGGAGTTCAACCGCGTCGACGCGGTTGGCCCGCCGGCCGGCCTTGGCATCATGCTCGCCGCACCAACGATCATCGCGAACGGCAGCGATGACCTGAAGCGGCAGTTCATCCGCGCCATGCTCGTCGGGGACGATCTCTGGTGCCAGCTGTTCAGCGAGCCCGGAGCCGGGTCCGACCTCGCCGGCTTGCAGACCAGGGCGGAACGCGACGGCGACGAGTTCATCGTCAACGGCCAGAAGGTCTGGACGTCGGGGGGACAGGTCGCCGACTACGGGATGCTGCTCGCCCGCACCGACCCGGACGTGCCCAAGCACCGCGGCATCAGCTACTTCGCGCTGCCGATGAACCAGCCGGGGGTCGAGGTGCGGCCGCTGATCCAGATGACCGGCGAGTCGGGTTTCAGCGAGGTGTTCTTCTCCGACGCGCGGGTGCCGGCATCCGCGATCATCGGGGAGCTGAACGGCGGGTGGGCCGTGGCGCTGTCCACGCTGGGCTTCGAGCGCACGTCGCTCGGCACCGCGAGCGGGCAGGGGTTCCGGCTCAGCGCGCCGGGCGGAAGCAGGTTCCTGCAGCAGCAGGAGGCCTCGGTCGGCGAGTTCATCGCCGCCTCGAAGAGCAACGCGCGCAGCTTCGGGACCGGCAGCACCGCGATGACGGGGGGCGGCATTGCCCCGCTGGTCACGCTGGCCGCCGAGCTCGGCCGCGCGCACGACCCCGAGGTGCGCCAGCAGATCGTGCGGCTGTACACGCTGGCGTCTGCGAACAGCTGGAACGGCCAGCGGGCCAGCGCCGCGCTGAAGGCCGGCGGGCGGGCGGGCCCCGAGGCCTCGCTCGGGAAGCTCATGGCGTCCCGGGTCGCCCGGCAGTGGCGGGATACCGCGTCCCTGGTCGCCGGCCCGCAGGCGATGCTGGCCGGCGACGACGGGCCGCTCGACGGGCGGCTGGCCAGCCAGATGCTCGCTACGCCGGGGCCCTCGATCTACGGCGGCTCCGACCAGATTCAGCGCAACATCATCTCCGAGCGGGTGCTCGGCCTGCCCAGGGAAGCGGACCCGTCGCGGACGATGCCGTTCCGCGAGCTCAAGATCGGAACCCAGGCGGCGGCGGGGGAGCAGTCATGATCTTCACGTTCACGGACGAGCAGCGCGAGCTCGCGGCCACGCTGCGCCGCTTCCTGCAGGACAAGTCCCCGTCGTCCGAGGTGCGCAGGCTGATGGCCACGCCGGAGGGCTACGACCCGCAGACCTGGGCGCAGCTCGCCGGGCAGCTCGGCCTGCAGGGCCTGGCGATCCCGGAGAAGTACGGCGGGTCCGGGGCCGGCCCGGTGGAGCTCGCGATCGTGTGCGAGGAGATGGGGCGGGCGCTGCTGTGCGCGCCCTACTTCGCCACCGCGGTGCTCGCCGCCCATGCGCTGCTGGCCAGCGGCGACCAGGCCGCCGCCGAGGAGTTCTTGCCGTCGCTCGCCGAGGGCGGCACGATCGCGACGCTGGCGGTGTGCGAGGACGACGGCGCGTGGACGACCGACGGCCTGCAGACCACGGCCCGCCGGTCCGGCGACGGCTACCGGCTGGACGGGCGCAAGTCGTTCGTGCTCGACGGCCATACCGCGGACCTGCTGCTGGTCGTCGCGCAGGCAGAGGACGGGCCGAGCCTGTTCGCCGTGCCGGGAGAGGCCGACGGGCTCTCGCGGCGGCTCCTCGAGACGCTCGACATGACCCGCAAGCAGGCGGAGCTGACGCTCGACGGCGTGCCCGCCCGGCTGATCGGCGCGGAGGGCAGCGCTGCCGACGTCGTCCGGCGAACGCTGCGCCTCGCGGCCGTGGCGCTGGCCGCCGAGCAGGTCGGGGGAGCGCAGCGGTGCCTCGACATGAGCGTCGAGTACGCGAAGATCCGGATGCAGTTCGGCCGGCCGATCGGCAGCTTCCAGGCCATCAAGCACATGTGCGCGGACCTGCTGCTCGAGGTCGAGTCGGCGCGGTCGGCGGCGTACTACGCGGCGTGGGCGGCGGAGGAAGGGTCCGAAGAGCTGCCGCTGGTGTCGAGCCTGGCCAAGGCGTTCTGCTCGGAGGCCTATTTCCGCGCCGCCGCCGACAACATCCAGATCCATGGCGGGATCGGCTTCACCTGGGAACACGACGCGCACCTGTACTACCGGCGGGCCAAGTCCACCGAGCTGATGCTCGGCACCCCGGAAGAGCACCGGGAGATCGCCGCCACCTACCTGATCGACGGGGCCGCCGGATCCTGACCGGATCGATGGGCCGCCGGGCCCTGGCTGACCAGCCGGGCCCGGCGGCGTCGCCGGAATCCATGGAATCTGCGGGATCTGCGGGGCGCTGTGGGAGCCGCCAGGCCCGCGCCGTTCGGCGGTGACGCGGGCCCGGCGGCTGGACCGGGCTGCTCAGTAGCTATTGGTCCAGTGGGTAGTGAACGCAGTACCCGCATTCGACAGGCCAGAGGCGACGGATAGCGGGTAGGTGCTTGTCGCGTCGACCATGTCGACCTGGTAGTACGTCGGGTAGCCGGAGATCACGCCGGTCTTTGTGCCCGCGGTCTGGCTCGCCTTGGACAGCGTCCAGCTTCCGTAGTCGGCGAGCGGGGCTATGCCGATGGAGAAGGCGGGCCGCTCGGCGATCCATTCCACGCTGGAGTTCTGGCACGTGCTGCACGTTGCGTTCTTCGAGAAGCTGTTCGCGGGGTGGGTGAAGTCCGTCAGCGCCAGCTTGTAACTGGTGCCGGTGCGGGTCACGCTCGCGGCAATCTTGTCGCCGGGGTGGAGTGAGTTGCCGACCTCGACCGTGCCGGCCGGGTACATCTCGTACCAAGTGAAATACGTGGGATGGTGCTCAAAGCACCAGCTCAGCGTGCCGTCCTGCTCCACCGTGCCGTTGTTGTAGCCGTCAATACCGACCCATTCCGAGGTGAGCTGGTCCTCCTTGGTGCACCGCACCTTTGGTGTCTTCCACTGCCCGCTGACGTTGGTGAACGTGTTGGCGGTCTTGGAGACGTCTGCATAGCCCGACCAGTTGAACGAGCTGGCCGCCGCCGTGCCCTCGATCGCGGAGGCGGGCTGGTTGACCGTCTTCGCCCCCGGGTTACCGGACGTGAACGGCGGCGCCTGCTGGTTGGTCGACAGGTAGCTGACCAGGGCGGTGCGCGCCTGGGCCAGGAAGTGGGCAGACGGCTGGATAGCCGCGTGATCCGGCGCGGCGGCGGTCGTGACCGTCGCCTGGGTGGCGAGCATCAGCGACCCGGCCACCACCGCGGCCGCGCCGGAAACGAGAAAATAGCGCAATACGCGCATGCAAACCCCCGTAATTGAAACGACCCTGGGCAAAGATTGAAACTGATGAAATACAGTCATGTGCTCGACTGATTCCAAAAGCAGGCTAGCAAGACGGAATATGCCGCCGCAGCGCTTTGTGGAATTTTGATTACGTTACGTAATCACGCTAGATTCCGATTTGACGGACTCGGATCGCGCTCTAATTCGTCCGTTTCATGAAGCGCTACCGATTGCCCAGCCCATAGGCATTCACGTTAAATGGCTCCGATTACCCTGGCCCGTCCCCAGCCTGGCCCGTCCCCAGCCTGGGCCGCTGCCGTCGGCGCCTGCGATTACCTTGGCCCGTCCCCAGCCCCGGCCAGTGCCGTCGGTACCGGGGGCCTGCGTGTTGACCTGTGGAGATATAACGGTCTTCAGGATCCCCGTCTGAGGAGCGCTTGCCGTGGCTGGACCATCCCACCCGCCGTCCGACACCCCAGCGCTGATGGCCGGCGTGCCCCCGTTCCCTGAGCAGTCGCTGGTGACGCTCGCGAACTGGCAGGACCCGCCGTTCAACCGGTGGTCGTTCCAGCACATCAGGGAGCTGATACCGACCGCCCGCATCGCGCGAGCGGCAGCCCCTGACCCGCTGCCCCGCGCGGAACGGGACGTCCTCGGCTTCCGGTTCAGCTACGGGGACGGCGAGCTGACCGTGGCCGAGATGCTCGAGGAGACGTACACCGACGGTTTCCTGGTGCTGCACGAAGGCCGGGTCGTGGCCGAGCATTACTTCAACGCCATGGCACCCGATGTACCGCACCTGCTGATGTCGGTCTCCAAGTCGGTGACCTCGGCGGTCGCAGGCGTGCTGGCCGGCCAGGGTCTGCTGCGGGTCTCCGCAGCCGTCGAGGAGATCGTCCCGGAGCTCGGCGGCACCTCATTCGAGGGCGCGACCGTGCAGGACCTGCTGGACATGCGGGCGGGTACGCGGTTCGACGAGAGCTACGACAATCCAGAGGCCGACGTGCGCACCTATGAGCGGGTGTACCTGTGGCGGCCGGACAACGGGGACCCGAGGCCCGCGGACGCGCTCGGCTATTTCGCCACACTGCAGAATGACGGCCCGCACGGCGGGCCGTTCCGGTACCGCTCGATCCTCACCGACGCGCTGGCGTGGGTGATCGAGCGGGCCGCGGGTGTGCGGCTGCACGAGCTCATATCGCGCGAGCTGTGGCAGCCGATGGGCGCGGAGTTCGACGCGGAGATCACCCTCGACGGGCACGGCAACCCCATGGCCGACGGCGGCATCTGCGCGAGCCTGCGCGACCTTGGCCGGTTCGGCCAGCTCTACCTGGAGGGCGGCCGGGGGACCGTGCCGAAGGACTGGATCGAAGACACGATCCGAGGAGCTCCCGATGGCGCACGGGCGTTCGCCGAGGGAGACGACTCGCCCGGCTACCCGCCTGGAGCCCACTACCGCAACTGCTGGTGGATCAGGGATCCTGGCGTGCCGTTCTATCAGGCCTCGGGTATCAACGGGCAGAACATCTTCGTGCACGTGCCGTCCCAGACCGTGGTTGCGAAGTTCTCGACCTGGCCGACCGCGCTGAGCCTGGCGGCCGGCGTGACCACGCAGGCCGCGCTGGCGATAAGCAATGCCCTGCAGAACGGCCAGCTCGGGGGTTAGGCCGTCGCCGCAGGGCACTGCTCGCCGGTGCTCCGGGTTACGCGGCCGGCCCGTTTGCCAGCGTCACGCTGGCGGACTGGGACTGGCCGGCCCCGCTCGTCCAGCCGATCGTGACCTTGTCGCCCGGGTGGTGCTCCTCCAGCGCCGCCTGCAGCGCGGACGGCGAGGAGACGGAGTGGCCGTCGACCGAGGTGATCACGTCACCCCCGGAGAGGCCAGCCCCGGCGGCCGGCGTTCCCTGGAGTACCCCTTGAACCGCCGCGCCCGAGCCCGCCTGGACTCCCTGCCGGGCCGCGTTGTCCGCGGACTCGACCTCGACGCCGAGGAAGCCGCTGGCGCCGATGTGCACCGTGGACGAGGCGTGGCCCGCCTCGATCTGGTTGCCGATCGCGAGCGCGTCGTTGATCGGGATCGCGAACGCATCGGCCTGCTGCGACTGCTGGAACTGCATCGTGTTGGACGCCGCGGTGTCGATGCCGATCACCTGGCCGGCGGTGTTGACCAGCGGCCCGCCCGAGTCCCCCGGCTGGATCGGAGCGTTGTGGTTGATCAGGCCGGTCAGCTGCTCGGTCGTGCCCGAGCCCTGGTCCGAGGCAGTGATCGATTTGTCGAGCGCGGTTATCTCGCCGGTGGCGACCGACGGCGTGCCGCCCTTGCCTTGCGCGTTGCCGAGCGCGACCACCTTCTGGCCGACCGCGGCGGTGTCGGAGTTGCCGAGCTTCACGGTCTTAAGGCCGGAGGCGCCCTGCAGCTGCAGCACGGCGATGTCCTTGGTCTGGTTGTAGCCGACGACCTTGGCCTGGTAGGTCTGGCTGTTGCCGATATCGGTCACCTTGATCGAGGTTGCGCCCTCGATCACGTGGTTGTTCGTCAGGATCTCGCCGTTCGAGGTCAGCACCAGCCCGGTGCCCAACGACTCGGCCTGCTGGTAGCCGAGCGTGGAGGTCACATCGACGAGGGCGGGATCCACCTGCGCTTCGATCTGCGATGTGGTCAGAGTCGGCCCGGTTCCGCTGCTGCCCGCGCCGCCCAGGGCAAAGAAGGTGCCCAGGCCGGCCGCGAGCGCCACCGCGACGATGGCCGCACCGCGGCGGAACCGCCGGACCGGACTGCGCGGACCCTGGGGTCCGCCCGCGCCATAGCCGTAGCCGTAGGGGCCGCCGGGGCCGGCTGGCCCGCCGTAACCATAGGGTCCCTGGCCGTATGGGCCTTGGCCGTATGGGCCCTGCCCGTAAGGTCCCTGCCCGTACGGGCCTTGGCCGTACGGGCCTTGGCCGTAGGTTCCCTGCCCGGGTTCCTGGCCGTAGGTTCCCTGCCCGGGTCCCTGGCCATAGGGTCCTTGGCCATAGGGCCCGCCGCTGTAGCCGCCGCCAGCACCTTGGTTGCCGCCACCGTGGGGGTCGTTAACGCCGCCCCGACGAGGCGGGTCGGCAGCGCTGTCGCGACGGTACGGGTCGTCAGCGCCGGACCCAGACGAGTACGGTGGCTGCCCGGCTGGTTCCCCGGCGGCCGGCGGCTCGTAGATGCTCCTCATGGGTGCAGCCCCCTCGTACGCTTCGGTCCCTGTTTCTACGCTTCCATCGTTGGCCGGGTACCTGTGAGAAAGCTGAAGGCCCTCTGATCGCCTACCTGATTTTTGCTGACAGCCTGAACATGCCCTGGAAGCCCGCTGTGCACTCCACTCGCGACGTGCGGCTCGGCCGACGAATCGCGGTCGCTCATAGGCAACCCGTTGGCCACCACAAGTTGAACCTAAGCCGAGGTGCCGACAATCAAACGTGACAGCCGGACACCCCCCGCAGGTCTCAGCGCGGCACCCCCCGGAAACCCGTTGCCAGCGAGCAGATACACGCCAGCCCCGGGCACGGATAAACGGATGCATCGGGACGAACTCCATCTCCGATGAACTCCAAAAGCGCTCCCGAAGAGCTAGGCCTATCCAGTTGCTGCTGGTCATGGGATTTCAAAATCATTGCCACATCTCAATAACTGAGCTCGCCTGGACGAGTAGCGCGACCGGTCATGGGATATGGGAACGGCGGGCCCGGGGGAAAAGAAAGTCAGATGTCCAAGCGAGGGGAATGGCATGCATCGCAAGCTCGATATCCTGGCGGACAAGGGCTACGTAATCCTGCGTGATTGGCAGGAGACGCCCATTGATCCGGCCGAGTGGGAATCGCTCGAGTACATGGACTGGAAAAGCGGTGGCGACACCAATTTCGCGCCGCTGACCTCAGCAACGGGCGAAATGGACTGCCGCGGCTTCTGGGATCATGGCAAGCCCGACAAGGATGGGATCTGGACGAAGAACCGCAAGATCGCTCCCGGCCTGGCCGAATACGTCGAGCAGATTGGCGGCAACTTCGGCCGCGTCCGCGTAATCAAGCTCAACCCAAGCGACGAGTCGGCGGCGCTTCACCAGCTCCACCTGGATGACAACAACCGCCTGAATCCCGATAGCGAGCCATGGGTCGTCCGGTCCTGGCTCGAGCTGGACGACGCAGCGGGGAAATCGGTCTTCATCCTGCGCGAGGATAAAGACGATCCCTCGACCGAGACGCGTATCCGGCTGCACCCGGGGATGCAACTGGTCATCGACACCCAACGGCTCTACCACGTCGTATGGCACCCAGGACCAAAGCCGCGCTACGCGCTGATCACTTCTTGGGCCAGCGACGATGTGCTTGACGGCTGGATCAGCCGCGAGCGGGGGAACAATAGCGATCCGGCCGCGCGCAAGATGGCTTCAGCGCGGCCGTAACGGCGCTCGTCCGGGCATCTCAACGCCAGCGAGCGCGGGCCCCGGGTGCGTCGCACCCGGGGCCCCATCGTGCCGAACTGTCGGTCCCGTGCGGCAGGCTTGGGTTGTGAGCCTTCCGTTTCCAGAACCCACCGATCCCGCGTCATCGCGGGCCGAGGTCTTCCTGAGGTACCTCGATTTCTTCCGCGACCGGCTGGTGGACAAGGTAAGCGGCCTGCCCGCAGACGAGGTTCGCCGCAGTCGGCTGCTATCCGGCTGGACACCGATCGAGTTGCTCAAGCACCTCCGCTACGTCGAGATGCGCTGGCTCGACTGGGGCTTCGATGGCAGTGACATCGCTGAGCCGTGGGCCGATACCCGGGATGACCGCTGGTTTGTCGCCCCCGACGAGACCGTGGATGGCCTGGCCGCGGACCTCCACGCCCAGGCCGAACGGACCAGGGTCATTGTCGGCTCCCATGAGCTCGCCGACATCGGCAAGCCCGGCGAGCGGTGGGATGGCGCCGATCCGGCCTCGCTCGAACGGGTCCTGTTCCACCTGCTTCAGGAGTACGCGCGCCACATCGGCCAGCTCGACATCGTCGTGGAACTGGCCGACGGCCGGACCGGGGAATAACGCGCACGGCATCGTCCGCGGCTGGTCCATCAGGGAGTGGCATGAGGCGCTCCTGGCAGAAGACTAGGAAGCCGGAGCCTCTGGCACCGCCGTGCGGCTCACCTCGCGCCCGGCGGCACGGAGGAGCGACGCAAATGCTGCTGCGTCATGTATCGCGGCACCACCGGGGTCGTTGTTGAAGAAGGCGAACACGTCCGCGTCTTCCGGCCAGGTTTCGGCTATCCGCTGCACCCAGCTGTGCAGTGCACGCTCGCCATATCGCGGCCACGGCTCCGCCGAGCCCTCGTGGAAACGCAGGTAGCCCCAGTCGGCGGTGCGCCACAGCGGGCTGACCGGGCGGCCGCGCCGGTCTGCCCAGCACAATGCGGCGTTGTACCGGGCCAGCAGGGCGCGGATCTCGTCGGACCACCACGAGTCGTGCCGGCATTCGACGGCGACGCGCACGGGGTTACGCGTTCCGGCCCCCGCCTGCGGCCGGAACGCGGCGAACTCGCGCAGGCACCCGTCCAGGGCCCCGGCGTCGGCGGGCAAATTCGGGGGCAGCTGGAGCAGCACCGGTCCGAGCCGGTCACCAAGCCCTGCCGCCGCGCGCAGCAGGCGCCCGACTGGCTCAGCCGGATCACGAAGCCGCCGGACGTGGGTGAGATAGCGGCTGGCCTTGACCGCCATCACGAACCCCTCAGGGGTGCGGGCCCGCCAGTCGGCGAACGTCTGCTCGCTGGGCAGCCGGTAGAACGCGCCGTTGTTCTCGACCGTCGCGTACTGGTTGGCATAGCACTCGAGCCAGCGGCGTTGCGCCAGGCCGTCCGGATATAGCACACCTCGCCAGTCGCGGTACTGCCAGCCAGACGTGCCGATGAGAACAGGCATGACTTGAACACCGCCTCCCCTCGGGCATCCGCTACCGCACTCCCCGAATAATCACAGGTCAGGTCGTATCAGACCAGGGTGGTGGCACAGCCAGGGTTGTGGCAACCAGGGTCGTTGCGCGGCGGGGTGACGACTCGTCCCGGGTGCTGGCATGGCCTGGGAGGCACGCTGGCTAGCCAAGCAGCCTGGTCACCGGCTGGGGAGGGCCGAGGCTCGTCGGCGTGGTGGACGGCCGGAGGTACTCGACGCCGGCGGGCCAGCGCGCTACGTGCTGGGCGCCGGTCTCGGTGTCAAAGCCGATGTAGGTGACGTCGCGAACGTCCACGCGAAACAGCGTGAACTGGCCGACCACGGGACGCCAGCCCAGCTCGGCCGCTGCTGCCGTTGCGTATCGCTCCTGCACGTCCCGGTCCGTCTCCTCCACGACCGAGCCGCGTACCTTGACCTCGGGCGCGGGCTCTGGCCCGTTGATGAGGCTGTGCAGCAGGATCCGCGGATCGCGTTGCAGATCGTGGGCCTTCATCGAAGTCCGCATCATCGAGAGCCACAGCTCGCCGTCCATGACCAGCGGCTCCACCCCGCTGATACGCGCCGAACCGTCACGGGTGACCGTGCCCACCAGCAGCGCGCCCGGTTTGATCAGCTTGTCGTTGGCGATCTCACCGAGCACAGGATGGCGGGCCGCTATCTCAGTCCATCTCATGATTCCTGCCTACTCCGCGCTACAGACGGAACGGGCCGTACCGGGTGTCGCCCTGCGTGGTCAAGGCGAGTCATCGATGTATCAAAGGGCTGGTTCTTAGCAGCCCAGCGGTACATCGATCGCGGCCGGGAGGCGGTGCACGCGGGGCAGACCCGGCACACACGGGGCGGGAGTGAGGTGTGGGAGGCGAGTGGTGTGCGTGGCGGAGCGTGGGAGTCAGGCCGGCACGCAGGCGGGGGCGGCGGGGCGGCGCACGGGAGGGTGCGGCGGGGCGGTGCGTAGCGGATTGCGGCGCTGCGGGTGGCACGCAGCGCGCCGATAATCAGTGGCGCGGGCGGGCGCGGCTCGGTTAGCTGGCGCTGTGGATCTGGAGCGCTTCTCCCCGGCCAGCGACGGCGCGTCGGTACGCGCGTGCCATGAGATCTACCTGTCCGGTCTGCCCGCCGACGACCCCAATAGCCCGGTCATGTCGTTCCGGCCGTTCGCTGGCTGGATGGAATGCGGCTGGACCGAGGACCCAGCCGAGACGTGGCTGGCACGCGACGACGCAGGCAAGCCATGCGGGTGGTACCGGCTCAGCTTGCCGCGACGGGAAAACCGGCATCTCGCCGACCTGGACCTGAAGGTGCACGCCTCCAGCCGGCGCGCTGGCCTGGGCACGGCGCTGCTCAGGCACGCGGCGGCGCGTGCACGTGACCTTGGGCGCACCGAAATCGCCGGAGAGGCAAGAGCAGGCTCGCCGGGCACCGCGTTTGCCCAAGCCTTTGGCGCGCGCACGGGGATGGTCGACGTCACGCGGGTGCTCGAGCTCGCCGCGATCGCTCCCGGGCATCTGGCCTCACTGCGGGCGAGGGCCGAGCCGGCCGCGCGCGGGTACCGGTTGCTTTCCTGGACCGGGCCAGGGCCCGAGGACCAGGTGGACGACGTCGCCGCGATCAACAACTCGGCAGAGGCCGACATGCCGCGCGACCCCGAGCATGAGCCACAGCTCTGGGACGCCGAGCGAGTGCGGATGGACGAGCGCCGCAAAGAGGTCCAGGGGCTGCGCAGTTACACGGTTGCCGCCCAGTCGCAGGCCACCGGCGAGCTGGCCGGGCTGACCCAGCTCGCAGTCGACCCGGCCGAACCCGCGTGGGGCTTCCAGGAACTTACCGCCGTGTCCCGGCCGCACCGGGGCCACCGGCTCGGGTTGCTGGCCAAGGTCGCCATGCTCGAGCTGCTGGCCGAGCACGAGCCACAGCTGACCAGGATCCTCACTGGGAACGCCGACGCCAACGAGCACATGATCGCGATCAACAATGATCTTGGCTTTCGCGTGCTCGATGAATGGTCATGCTTTGAGGTCGGCGTCGCCCAAGTGCTGGCCGACCCCGCACCTACGGCGCCTCAATAGACCAGCCAGGCTGGTGGCCGAACTGGGATTGCACGGGCCGCCTGAACTGGGATTGCACGGGTCCCCTGAACGCAATTGCACCGGTCGTCTGGTGCAATTGCACGGCTTCCTGGACTGCGGCTGCGCAGCCATTACCTGATCGCACGGTATTAGACTCTATGTCCGTTTAGGTCGAGTGTAACCTGGAAGTTTTCTTCCGATTTTCCGGAATTGTGCACCGTAATTTCCCGAGAGCAGTAGCCTCCTGCCGAGCCTCTCCTGGGAGCGGGAGAAAGAGATCATACGGTGTTACAAGTACATAATTTCACATATGGACTGGCGACCCCTGGTCTTGCCTACGTCATGTCCTGCTTGGGCGCGTTCATCGGCCTGCGCTGCACCGCCCGCGCCCGCTCGTTCCAGGGCTTGGAACGGCTGCGATGGCTGCTGCTCGGCGGGGTGTCGATCGGCGTCACCGGCATCTGGCTCATGCACTTCATCGCCATGCTGGGGTACACGATCCCCGGTGAGACCATCCATTACAACGTGCCGGTCACCATCCTCAGCCTGCTGGTCGCGGTGGGGATCGTCTGCGTCGGCCTGGTTATCGTCGGGTTCGGCCCCGAGGGCTATGCCCCGCTCCTGTTCGGCGGGCTGATCACCGGGTTCGGCGTAGCGGCCATGCACTACCTGGGGATGGCCGCAATGCGGATGCCGGCCCGGATCACCTATGGCGGAGGACTGGTCATCCTGTCAGTCGTGATCGCCGTCGTCGCGGCGACAGCGGCGCTGTGGGCCGCGGTTCGGCTTGACGGGGTCGGGCCCACGCTGATCGCCTCGCTGATCATGGGCGCGGCGGTCAGCAGCATGCACTACATCGGGATGGCAGCGATGCACGTGTTCCGCTCCGCCGTTCCTTCGGGCATGATCATGGGCGGTGCGGGCGGGGCGACAGCTGAGAGCTTCCTGCTCCCGCTGGTCATCGGCATCACGGTCATCTCGTTCGGGCTGACGGCGGCTATGGCCTTGTCGGCGAGCGCGGATGAGGTGAAGTACGACAGGGCTCTGATGGAGCAGATCCAGAGCAGCCGTTCGCAGTGGTAGCCGGCCAGCATCCAGCCACACCGGGCTCAGCCGGCACCGCCCGGCCCGGTTCAGCCGAGGTCGGTTCAGCCCGGCCCGGTTCAGCCGAGGTCGGTTCAGCCTGGTTCGGGGCCGCCGAGCAGGTCGGTGTGCTCCTCGTCGGGCTCGGGTCCGCCGAATTCATCGCTTTCCGGCCCGGCGCCGCCGAGCACGTCGTCACCTGGTTCGGCCCCGCCGAGCACGTCGTCTCCGGGCTCGGAGCCGCCGAGCAGGTCAGTGCCCTCTTCGTCGGGCTCCGGGCCGCCCAGCACGCCACCGTTCGGGTTGTTTGCCATGACACCCTCCTCTCAGCCTTCCCCCCACGATGCCCGATTGACCCCGCACGCACACCATCCCGCAGATGAACGTCACGCGCCAGTGCGGCGGTCGACCACGCGCACGGCCTTGCCTTCGCTGCGGGGGATGGTTCCCGGCTCGGCGACCCGCACGGTGATCCGCAAGCCGGTGTGCTCGCGCAGCAACTGCTCCAGCCGCTCGCGCAGCGCCCCGGGATCCGCACCGGCGCGGTCGGGCTCGCACTCCAGGATGAGCTCGTCGAGCGGTCCCGGCCGCTCGACGATCAGCCGGTAGTGGGGCGCCATGCCACCCGCGCCCAGCAGCACGTGCTCCACGCTGGATGGGTAGATGTTGACGCCGCGCACGATCAGCATGTCGTCGAGGCGGCCGCGGAGCCCGGTCAGCCGCACCGTGCTGCGGCCGCACGGGCACGGGGTGTCGGCCAGGCACCCGATGTCGCCGGTCCGGTAGCGCAGCAGCGGCAGCGCCTCCTTGGTCAGCGTGGTGAAGACCAGCTCTCCCTCGGTTCCCGGCGGCACTGCGCGCCCGCCCGGGTCGATCACCTCGACGATGAAGTGGTCCTCCTGCACGTGCAGCCCGGTGCGGGCCGGGCACTCGGCCGCCACCCCGGGCCCGCACATCTCGGACAGGCCGTAGAAGCTGACCGCACGCAGCGGCAGCGCCCGCTCGATCTGCCCGCGCATGGCCTCGGTCCACGGCTCGCCGCCGAACAGCCCGAGCCGCAGCGGCAGCGAAGCGGCGCCCCCGTCCTCGGCCAGGGCCTGCGCGATCGCCAGCGCGTACGACGGCGTCGAGACCAGGACGTGGGCGCCGAGGTCGCGCAGCAGCATCGCCTGCCGGGCGGTGAAGCCGCCGGACACCGGGACCACCGTTGCCCCGATCCGCTCTCCGCCCTGGTGGAAGCCGAGGCCGCCGGTAAACAGCCCGTAGCCGTTGGCGTTGTGGATCACCATGCCGGGCCGGACGCCGGCCATCGTCATGCACCGCGCCATCAGCTCGGTCCACGTCTCCAGGTCGCCCCTGGTGTAGCCGACAACGGTGGGCTTGCCGTGGCTGCCGCTCGACGCCTGCACCCGGACGAGCTGCTCCCGCTCCACCGCCAGCAGGCCGAACGGATAGCTCGCGCGCAGGTCGGCCTTGGTGGTGAACGGGATCCGGGACAGGTCGGCCAGAGAGCCGATCTCACCGGCGGCCGTGATCCCGGCGGTCACCAGCCGCTCGGCGCCGGGCGGCTGGCCGCGCAGCACCCGCGCGACCGCTGAGCGCAGGCGCCGCAGCTGCAGGTCCTCGAGCTGCTCCCGGGGCAGCGTCTCCGCGCTGTCCCAGATCACTTGGTCGGTGTTTGCCGCGCCACGGCTGCCCTCAGAGGCTGCGCTCGCGCGCATTCCAGTGCACCTCCAGGTTGCGGACGAGCGCCGGGCTGAGGTGGCAGCGTGCCTGCTCCACCGAGAACGTGGCCATGTACTCCCGGAACAAATCGAGTGGCTCCTGGCCCGCTCGCAGCGCGGCCCGGTTGGCCGCCGCGTTCACCAGGCCGGAATTGGTCAGCGCCTCGATCCGCGCGTCGAGCGCCGCGTCCATCTCGCCGGGCTGCACCACCTCGTCGACCAGCAGCGCGGCGTCCGGCTCGCCCGCCGTCCACTCCCGGCCGGAGAAGATCGCCTGGCGCGCGGCGCGGTCGCCAACAAACCGCGGCAGCCGCAGGTTGGACGCACCCGGGATGATCCCCTCCTTGCGGGCGGGCAGGAACAGGCGCGACCCCCGGGTGGCGATCACGTGGTCCATCACGTGCAGGAGCTGGCAGGCGCCGCCCACCGCATACCGCTCCACCGCCGCGACCCAGAGTTTCTCGATCGCGTCGCGTTCCGGATGATCTTGAGACCGGCCGTCCGCATCCGCGACCGTGACGCCGCGGTAGATCTTGTTCACGTACCCGAGGTCGCGCACGAGGTAGAACATGAAGTCGATGCGGCCGTGGTAGAGGCGGGTGAGGTTGATGCCCGAGCCGAACACGCGGGTGCCGGGGTAGCGCGGGTGCTCGACCACACCGCCGCGGATCACGCCGACCTCGATGTCCGGGTCGAGCAGGATCATGTCGACGGCGCACTCGGTGAGGTCGAGCGTTACGTCGTCCTCGGCGTTCAGGTGCTTCGGATTCGTGATCTCCAGCACGCCGGCCCGCCCGCGGCGGGTGATCCGCACCGGGCCGAGGTCGGCCGCGCCGGTGGCCCGCAGCCCGTCCAGATGCTCGAACGCCGCGGGAACCGGGCGCAGCATCGACTCCACCAGGTGCCGGCCCGCCCGCGGCAGCGCCAGCACGTACGACACCAGCAGGCCCTGGGCGAACTCGATGCCTTCCTTGTCCACGAGCATGCGCCCGCGCTCGGCCTCCATCTCCTCGCGGGTCGGCGCCAGGCCGGGGACCTCCGCCGCGGCCCGGTAGACGAGGTCCTCGACCCGCAGCGGCCTGGTGCACCGGCCGGTCAGCGCGTCGTAGAGACCGGCGGCGTGCGCGCGCAGGTAGGCGTCCCGCGCGCCGTTCATGATCGCGTTGATCGCCGCACGGGCGTCCGGGAGCCGGCCGGCCAGTTCCTGCCCGCGGACCAGGAAGGCACTGACGGCCTGGCTAACGGGCCGGAACGGTCCGTCCGCGGCCGGCGGCGACGACGCCCAGTCGGTCAGGTCCGGTGCGGAAAGACCGGCCGGAAGGTGAGCCGTGGTCATGCTACCCATCATCACTGGCAGCGCGCCCGGTCCGGAAGACCGCCCCTCACGTGGGACGCCGGGTGGCGGTGACCGCCACGAACGGCTCGGTCGGCACGATGGACTGGATGTCGGTGATCTCGAACCCGGCCGCGGGCAGATCGGCCAGCAGCTCGCCCTCGCGCGGCAGGGCCGCCGCGCCCGCCTGGCAGGCGAGCATGAGGTTAAGGTGCGCGGCTGCGATCGAGCCCGGCGTGGTCTGCGTGGCGACGACCAGCTGACCCAGCTCACCGAGCAGCCCGCCGAGCTGGCGGTAGAGCGCGACCCGCTCGCCGGGCGGGAAGTAATAGACGTTGTTGAGCAGCAGGATCAGGTCGTAGCGGACGCCGTTGCCGGGCGCCCAGCGGCGGATGTCCCCGGCATGCAGCCGGATCCGGTCGTCCAGGCCGGCGGCGCGGAGCTCGGCGCGGGCCGCGTCCACGACGCTCTCGGCCAGGTCGATGCCGTCGACGGACACCATCGGGTCGGCGGCGGCGGCGATCCGGGAGTAGACCGCGGTGCCGCAGCCCACGTCGAGGATCCGGGCCGGGCGGGCCACGGCGATCACCCCGGTCAGGTACGAGGCGATGAACGGGGTCGCGGCGGTGGACACCTGGGCGATGTCGTCGGCGTAGCGGTCCAGGTCGGCGCGGCCGTCGCCGGGCCCGGACCGCAGCAGCGCCTCCAGCTCGGCGTACGGGCCGGTCTGGTAGTCCAGCATCGACCGGTAGTGGGCGCGCAGCAGCGCGTCACCGGCGGCGATCGCGCGCGAGCGGCGGCCCCGCACCCGGTACCGGCCGCCGCGCTGGGAGATCTCGCCGAGCTCGGTTCCGACGTCCAGCCAGGCTTGCAGCCGGTCGAACCGCAGGCTGCCGGTCTGCGCGGCGATCTCGGCAAAGCCGCGGCCGCCGCGCGCGCTGCCCTCGTGCAGGATGTCGAGCAGGCCGGTCCGCACGGCAGAGGCCAGCCACAGCGACCGGACCAGCGACCGGCTGTCCGCGACCGCCAGCGCACGCGCCGATGCGTGACCGGCCCGAACGGTCTCGAGAACGCCGCGTGCCTGAATGCGCGCTTGGGCGCGGGTCGGGCCCCTCACCGTGGCCGTCCAGCGGCCCGCGCGGTCACGCGTGCTGGCCCGCGTGCGGCGGGCGCCGGGCCCGGGGGCCGCAACCCGAACGCCCGCTGGCTGAGCCAGCGCACCGACCGGGTGACTGGGCCGGACGGCTGCAGCGGCGGGAACGCGGCGGTATCCATGTCCGGCACGAACAGCTCCCCTCGGTTGCTGAGGTACATGTAGATCGGGTAGGAGATCGTGCCGAGCCCGCGCAGCAGCGGCGACGAGTGCGCGCCGCGCAGCCGCTCGCGCAGCGGCGGGCCGGCCCCGTCGACGGTCAGCGGTGCCGGCTCGAGCCCGAACCAGTGGTAGGCCTGGGCCACGATCGGCGCCCGCCGGGCGTCGGTCACGCCCATGTCGGCGAGCACCGCCTCGTCGACGGCCAGCGTGTCGCGGCCGGCGTAGACGGCCCGGATCCCGGCTGGGTGATGGCAGCCCATCACGCCGAACGGGCCGTCCGCCACGGGCGCCCACGCGTCGACGACGGCGAAGTGCGGCGCGGCGACGTCGAGCAGCATCATCGTCGCGGACCGGAAGTCGGTGTGCCGCCCGGCGTAGAACGTGGCGTCGATGGCGCCGGTGCTGCCCTCCAGCGTGGACAGGCTCAGGTGCGCGAACTCGGTCGGGTCGGTGCGCAGCTTCGGCATCACGATCCGCAGGTCGCTGCTCAGCCAGGTGCCGGTGATCGAGTTCTGCACGAACCCGCGGTCGAACCGGCACGCTTCCAGGTCATCGCCGATGTCGACGATCCGGTACGAGGGCGCGTTGAAGCCGAAGTAGGCGGCCACCGACGCGACCGAGCGGTTGCCGAACAGGTTGCCGTACACCGTCGGGGCCTCGAGCACCGCGACGTCGGTCACCCCGTGCCGCCGCAGGTAGCGGGCCAGCAGGTCGACCAGCTCCGGGTCGTTGACGTTCGAGCGGTCGGCGCGGTCGTAGCCGAGCATGAACGAGACGCGAATCGCCGCCGAGCGCGCGCCCGCGGCGAGCTCGCCCAGGCGCGCCCGGTCCAGGCACTCCTCGAGCACCGCGGCCTTGTCCGCGTCGTTGCGCCCGGTGCGCACCACGACCGGCGCGCGGGACCCGAACGAGCGCGCCGGACCGGGCTCGGCCACGGTGGCGGGCCGCTGGGCCGCGGGCAGGAACCAGGGGCTGATCTCCTCGAGGCGCTCGGCCAGGCGCTGCGCCGTCAAGCCGCCGGCGAGCCGGTCGTCGTCGGTCAGCACGTCGGTCAGCAGCCGGAACGCCGCCGCGTGCCGGGCCTCGTCGTCGCGGATCCGGTCGAACGCGACGCGTTCCTCATCGGAGCCGGCCACCTGCACCAGGCGCCGGTACGCGTACTCGGCGCTGGCCTCGAGCGCCACGTTGAGCGCGCAGTACCGTCGGAACGTCTGGTAGCGCAGCTCCCTGGCGAGCGCGGCGGGCATCCGGTGCAGCCCGCTGGCCACCGCGATCAGGGCGCCGGCCGCCCCGGTGCGCAGCGGCGCCGACCGCGCCTCGAGCCCGGTCGCGGTGGACGACGTCCACCCGGACAGGGTGCCCTGCACCGCCCGGCCGTAGACCACGAGCGATGACGCCAGCGAGCCGGAGCCGAGCAGCAGGCCGCGCATGAACTCGAAGTGCAGCTGCTCGTCCTTCCAGATCCACATCAGCGTCTGGCGGATCAGCGCCCGCGCCGCCGCGCCGACGTCCAGCTCGGCGACGCGCCCGGCCACCGCCTCCTCCCGGTAGGCGACGGCGACGATCTGCTCCCGCTCCAGCGCGAGCAGCAGCAGCCGCTCGCGTTCCGCCCCTGGCCGGCCGGCGAACTCGCGGCGCCACCGGGCCAGCAGCACCCGCGTGTCCTCGAGCATCACCGCTTCGAGATCTGTCATCGCGCCCCCCGGTTCGCTAGCCTGACCTTACGACTGGACGCAGCTAGGGTTCCGTCGCTTCGGCGAGACTGGTCCGAGCGCTGCGACCCGCGCCCGCGCGGGCATCTGAAGGGACAAAAGCCCGGTTGAGTGAGGTCGGCGGTCCGTTACGCCCACCCACCGGAGGCTCCCGATGAAGCCGGTCGACTACAACACCCAGCAGCATGAGAACTACGTGCGCGGCCGCTCGCTGCGGCCGGACCAGGTTGATTTCTGGATCCGCGCGTTCGCGGGCCGGCTGCCGCGGCGCCGGCCGCTGCACGGCCTGGACCTCGGCTCCGGGACCGGACGCTTCACCCCGGCGCTCGCCGCGGCGTTCGGGCCGGTCACCGGCGTGGAGCCCGCGGCGGCGATGCGCCGGATCGCCGGGGCCGCCGCCCATCCCGATGTCAGCTACCTGAGCGGTTCGGCCGAGGCGATCCCGCTGCCAGACGCGTCCGTCGACTACACGCTGATGTTCCTGGTCTGGCACCACGTACGGGACCAGGCCCGCGCCGCCGCCGAGCTCGCCCGGGTGACCCGGCCCGGCGGCACGGTCCTGCTCCGGTCGCAGTTCCGCGATCACATGCCCCGGCTGTGGTGGCTGGAGTACTTCCCGCGCGGCTTCGAGATCGATGCGGCGACGTTCCAGCCCCTCGCCGATGTCGTGGCGGTCTTCGCCGGCGCCGGATGGCGGGTGGCCGATTTCGCGGAGCCGGCCGAGCCGGACGGCCGGACCCGGGCCGAGGCCCTGGCAAAGCTCCGGCTCCGGCCGTACTCGATCTTCGAGCACTTCACGCCGGAGGAGGCGGCGGCCGGCTTCGAGCGGCTCGAAGCTGCGGTCGCCGCCGACCCCGACGCCCTAGTCCCGAGCTACGGGCAGCCGCTGCTGACGCTGACCAGGCCCTGAACCCCGCCGGGCCGCCCAGTCGTTACGTGCCGCCGAGCAGGTGGCGGGCGAAGAACCGCGCCGAGCTGTCCGCCTCAAAGAGGGGCACGTCGCGGTGCTGACCGGCGTTGGCGTGCAGCGTCTTCTCCGCGGAGGCGAACGCGTCGAACAATGCCAGGCCGGACTGCAGTGGCACGGCGTCGTCGTGCCACTGGAGCAGGAACTCGACCGGGATCGTGATCGAGGCCGCCGCCTCGGTCAGGCCGTCGCTGGCGACGAGCCCGAGGACCGCGGCGGTGATCCGGGAATCGGCCGCGGCGAGCCGCACGCCGACCGCGCCGCCCATCGACAGGCCCGCGTAGCCCACGGGCCCGCCGGCGCCGATCTGGTCCAGCCGCTGCAGCGCGTCGAGGGTTTCCCGCCATTCCGGCACGGCCCGCGCCGCGACGGTGGCGTTGTAGCCCGGTATCAGCGGGCCAACAGGCTGGCCTGCCGCCGCCCGTTCCCTGATCGTGGCGCTGAATCGCTGGTGTTCCTCGCTTTGCGGGCGGTCTCCGTGCGATGGCGCGTCGATGGCCGCGACGGCGAAACCGCACTGCGTGACGTAGCGGTTGGCGCGCCCGACGACGCCGGGTGCTCTCTTGTGCTGGCCGCCGCCGTGGCCGACCAGCACGAGCGGGCGGGGCCCCGTGGCCCCGGCGGGCGTCCAGAGCACGCCGGGGATGTCGCCGAGGGTGAACAGCTGTTCCGACACGCCGTCGGAGACGGTTTCCGAGATGAAGTGCATAGGTCAGATGCCTTCCGGGATGCGTGCTTGGGTGCTCCCGGCGCGACCTGTGCCCAGATCAGAACCGCACGTATCAGCCGAACGGCACGGCCGCGAGCGGGAGTACCCAGCCTCCTGATGTAGCGGTAATGGGTCTCACCTCCTCGGGCCGTCACGTGCACGCCGACGCTATCAGATCCCGGACGTGGGCCATGGATGGTCATTTGACCGATGTCCTGCGTAACGTGGCACAAGCCATGACCCGAGAGGATGAGCACAGTGTCTGAACCTGCTGGCCACCGCTTCCTGGAAGGGCCGTTCGCGCCGGTGACCGAGGAGATCACCGCGTTCGACCTGCCGGTCACCGGCCAGATCCCGGCCGAGCTGGACGGCCGGTACCTGCGCAACGGGCCGAACCCGCTGGGCCTGGATGACCCCAACTACCACTGGTTCCTTGGCGCGGGCATGGTGCATGGGGTGCGGCTGCGCGGCGGCAACGCCGAGTGGTACCGCAACCGCTGGGTCCGCTCGAAGGCCGTCGCCGCCCAGCACCATGAGACCTGGCCGGGTGGCCCGGTGCACGAGAACATGGACTTCGCCCCCAACACCTGCATCATCGCCAACGCCGGGCGGACCCTGGCCACCGTCGAAGCGGGCCCGCTGCCCTACGAGCTGACGTACGAGCTCGGCACGGTCGGCTCGTACGACTTCTCCAGCACCCTGCCCGGCGGCTTCGCCGCGCACACAAAGCTCGACAACGCCACCGGCGAACTGCACGCCATCGCGTACTTCTGGGCGTGGGACCACGTCCAGCACGTCATCGTCGGCGCCGACGGCAAGGTCGCCCGCAGCACCGACATCCCGGTCCCGGACGGGCCGATGATGCACGACTTCGCGCTCACCGGCAAATACGTGGTGCTGCTTGACCTGCCGGTCACCTTCAGCCTGAACGCGGTCACCGAGGGCAAGGGGCTGCCGTATGTGTGGAACCCCGGCCATCAGGCCCGGGTCGGACTGCTGCCCCGCGACGGCAGCACGGGCGTCCGCTGGATCGAGATCGAGCCGTGCTGGGTCTTCCACTGCCTCAACGCCTACGACGACGGAGACAAGGTCGTGGTCGACCTGTGCCAGTACAACCAGGGCTTCGACGTCTCCACGCTCTGGGCCGCGCACGGCCCGGTGACTCTGGACCGGTGGGTCATCGAGCCGGCCGCAGGCAAGGTGACCCAGCAGCGCCTCGATGACCGTGGGCAGGAGTTCCCCCGCATCGACGACCGGATCATCTCCCGCCCCCACCGCTACGGCTACAGCGCCGTCATCGGCGAGGTTGCCCGCGCCATCACCGCGGCCGGCGATTTCGGCGACGACGCCTTCGCCAGCGCCATCCTCAAGCACGACCTGGCGGCAGGCACCGTGCAAGCCCACGAGTTCGGCAAAGACGCCACCGTCGGCGAAGCCGTCTTCGCTCCCTCGTCCCCCGACGCCGCCGAAGACGACGGCTACGTCATGGCGTTCGTCCACAACCCCGACCGCGGTGCCGCTGACCTGGTCATCATCCCCGCCCAGGACTTCACCGCCGAACCCGTCGCCCGCATCCACCTCCCCGCGCGCATCCCGCTCGGTTTCCATGGCAACTGGCTCCCCGACCGCTGACCACCTGGAGGCATCCCATGACCTCGACGGGGAGCACCAACCCGAGCGTCGTGCTTGTCCATGGCGCGTACGCCGACGGCTCCTCCTGGTCCGAGGTGATCAAGCACCTGCAGGGCGCGGGGGTCACCGCCACAGCGGTGCAGAACCCGCTGATATCGCTGGCGGACGACGTCGCGCACACTCGCCGCGTCCTGACGCGGCAAGCCGGGCCCGTCATTCTGGCGGGTCATTCGTTCGGCGGCACCGTCATCACCGAAGCCGGGACTCATCCCGCGGTGGCCGCGCTGGTGTATATCGCGGCGCGGGCTCCCGACGCGGGCGAGGACTACGCGGCGCTCGCCGGCAGGTTCCCAGCGCCGCCAGCCAGCGCGGGCCTGGAGTACTCGGACGGGTTCGGCTCCCTGACCGAAGACGCGTTCCGCAATGACTTCGCCAACGGCGTGGAGCCCGGCCTCGCGGGCGTGCTGTACGCGGTGCAGGGACAGATATCGCAGACCCTCTTCCAGGACCGTACGACGGTGGCGGCCTGGCGATCCCGGCCGGCCTGGTACGCGGTCTCGCGCCAGGATCGCACGATCTCACCCGAGCTCCAGCGGTTCCTCGCCGAACGCATGCAGGCAACGACGGTCGAGATCGATTCCGGCCACCTCTCGCTGGTCACTCACCCTGGAGAGGTGACCCAGCTGATCATGCAGGCCGTCCGGGCCGTCTAACGGAGCTCCACTCTTCGACCGATTTGGCGCCAGAACACCACGACCACCACGCGCCGACGAGCGGGCATTCTCATCCGGGTTATGCCGGTGACCGGGATCTTCAGGTGCCGTCCGGGCCGCGAGGCGGCGCGCCGACCGCGGGTCGGGGGTCAATCCCTGGAACACTCAGTCCTGACGGGGGACCCACGCGCAAGGACTACAACAGATGATTGCACGCAGACGGATCATTGACGTCACCGAACAGATAGCAGGCGGGTTGGCCGCTGCCTTGTCAGCCGTGCGCACGGGGGCGGGCAAGGCAGCTAGCCGCTTCCCGCGGCCTGCCGCTCAGTTAGCCGCGGCCGCTCTGCTCGCCGGCGTCCTCGTGCCCGCGGCCGCCGAGGCCGCGGCGCCTGGATCGGCCACGCCACCGGTTCCGGTGCTGCACTGGCGCTCTTGCGACGGCGGGTTCCAGTGCGCCACCGCCCGGGTGCCATTGAGCTACCGGGACCCGCGCGGCGCGACGATCAGCATCGCCGTGGTCAGGCACCTGGCGACCGATCCGGCTCGCCGTATCGGGACGCTGTTCTTCAACCTCGGCGGCCCGCAAGAGCAGATCGAGCCCTTCGTGGCCGGCTTCGGGGGGTTCCCCGCCGCGATCGCGGCTCGGTACGACGTCATCACGTTCGACCCTCGCGGCTTCGGCTACAGCACCGCGGTGCGCTGCTTCCCGACGATGGCGGCGGAGAGCAAGTTCCTCGGGGGCCTGTCCTTCGAGGGACTGCCCGTCTTCCCGGTCGGCGCCCGGCAGGAAGCGGCCGCGGTACGGACTTGGGCGCGGTTCGACGCGCGGTGCGCCCGGCGCAACGGCAGTCTGCTGGACCATGACACCACCGCCGATGTGGCCAGGGACATGAACCTGCTGCGCCAGGCCGTCGGTGCCCCGGTGCTGAACTACATCGGCGCGTCCTACGGCACCGGGCTCGGCGCCACCTACGCCAACCTGTTCCCTGCCACGACCGGGCGCATGGTCCTGGACGGAAACCTCAACCCGGTCGCCTGGACCCACCCGGACGGCGTGCTGCCGACCTATCTTCGCCAGGGCTCGGACCAAGCGTCCGCGGCGGTGATGCGGGCCTTCCTGGACCTGTGCGGCAAGACAACAACCTCGGCGTGCGCGTTCTCCGCCGGAACCCCGGCCGCGACCCGCTCCAAGTGGGCCACGCTGCTGCGCCGGCTCCGCCGGCATCCGGTCACTATCGGCACCCCGCCGCAGACCTACACCTACGCCACCGCGGTCGCGGTGCAATCCGTGCAGCTGCGCACGGTGATCCAGTGGCCGTCCGCCGCCAGCGTGCTGCAGCAACTCTGGGTGGCCTCGACCGCCGGCCGCCCGTCCACGCCGGCCAGCCCGGCGACGCGGGCCCAGGCCAGCCCGCCCGCCAACGCCGCGACCGCGCCCCCGGCCGTCTACACCGGCTTTGAGCAGACGCTCGCCGTGGTCTGCTCAGACAGCCCGAACCCGCGCGACCCGGCCGCCTACCCGGCCGCCGCCCGCAGGGCCTACACCCGGTCGGGCGCGTTTGGCCCGCAGGCGACGTGGTTACTGGTGGCGTGCGCGGACTGGCCAGCCGCCGCGGCCCAGGACCGTTACTCAGGCCCGTGGAACCGGCCCACGGCCAGCACCATCCTGCTCCTCGGCAACACCGGCGACCCGACCACGCCCTACCACGGCTCGGTCGCGATGTCCCGGGATCTGGCCCGTGACCGGCTGCTGACTGTCGACGAGTACGGGCACACCGAGACCGCCAACCCGGACACCTGCGCCACGGACTACGAGAACCGTTACCTGCTGACCGGCGCCCTCCCCCCGCCACGAACTGTCTGCGAGCAGAACGCCAACCCATTCCCCGGATGACGACCAGCCGAAGGCAGATCGCACGCCCCGGCACGACGCCTCGACCCGCTTTCTGCCCGTGGGAGAGATCTGCAACAGACCGCCATGGCCAGGCCGTGTTGACAGACCCGGTCACCCACATTCGTGTCCCACACCCGTGCCATGTCGCGGTGGGCGATATGCCGTTACCGCGTGGTTTACTAACCACGGCAGCGTTGGCGATGATTTGTACCTGTTAGTACACCGGGGGGTCTGGCGTCCACGGAGGCGGCATCGGTGGACTTCGAGCGGTCAAGCGTGGACGGGGTGCCCGTCTTCTGGACCGAGGCCGGTGAAGAAATGGTGGCCGGGCTGATGTTCCGGGTCGGGCGGGCGGACGAAAGCCTGGCCCGGGGCGGCATGGAGCGGCTGGTACCGAGCGAGCCCTCGCCCGGGAGGGGGCTGACCCGACGGCGGGAAGGGGGGCTAGCCGCATTCCGCGTGCCCGTCCGGGCTCCGTACCGTTTCCGCAAGGGCTGACGGAACTCGGAGGGCGCAGTGGTAACAGATCGCGAGGCTGAGATCGCCGCATCGGTGGCCGCGCTGCAGGACCTCGGTTCCGGCTATGACCATGCGCTGGCCGAGGGCCTCGTGGAACGCATCGGCGCGGAGATCGACCAGAAGATCGCGGCCGGTCTCGGTGACCGGGTCGCGGCGGAGGTGGACCGGCGCATCGTGACGCAGCTGGACGAGTACGCGGCGGGGTGCAGGCACCAGCGCCGCCGGGCCAAAGGCATGATCAAGGGCGAGCGGCGCCTGATCCGGGCCGAGCGGCGCACGGTCCGGGCGAACCGGGCCGACCGTTCCGGCTGGCAGTCCATCACGCTGGCCCTCGGGTCTATGCTGGTGGCCCTGTTTGTGACGATAGCGCTCAAGGGATCCCCGGGTTTTGCTGAGGTGCTGCTCGTCGGCCTGATCTGGATCATCATCGGGATCATCAATCTGGGCTACGCGGTGCGCAAGCCTCCCCAGAAGTAACCGGCGGGCGGTTGAAGCCCCCGAATCCGCAGCGGGATAACCGATCATGGCTATCCCTGCAGGCCAGGGTCCTGGCTGAATTTGTTCTGCATGATGGGAACCGGACCGGTCTGCTGCTGCGACAGGAAGTGCATGGGAGTGTGCGAACCGGCTGCGGGCGCGGGCCGAGGAGCGCGATGACGTGGCATTGCTGCGCGCTGCGGCGCGCGGTGACGAGGACTCCCTTGCTGCCTTGTACCCGCCATGCCGGCTCCCGTTACGCCGACCTCGGCGGGGCCATCGCCGTACCCGTCAGCTTGGGGGCCATCGGGGTCGCCTGGAACGTCCCGGCCAGCGCGAGCGTCCTGGTCGACCCTCCCGCCACCGTGCACGGCGTGACCATCGCCTGGTACGTAATCGCGTCGGCCGCACTGGCCGTGACCTGTGTGGCGATGCGGGACCAGTGGCACCGCTACTCACGCCCAGCTCTCAGAGGCTTTGCCCTCCGGAGGCCTCAATCCGCTGCGCGGTGATCCATCCGGCGGTCTCGGACACGATGGCACGCACCGCGCCGCCGATGTCCTCCGGTTCTCCGACCCGGCCGGAGGCGTGGTTGGCGGTGACCATGGCCCGGTACGTCTCATTGTCCCGGATCCTGCCGCCCGCGAAATCGGTCGCTGTCGCTCCGGGCGCGATCGCGTTGACGGTGATCGCCCGCGCGCCGAGGGCCTTCGCGGCGTACCTCGTGTAGACCTCGATGGCGCCCTTCATCGCGGCGTACACCGAGTAGGCGGGATTGGCGATGTACCGGGTGAGCCCGGTCGAGGTGAACAGCACCCGCCCTCCGTCGCTGATCATCGGCGCGAGCAGCTCGGTCAGCAGGACCGGCCCCTTCACGTGCACGGCGTACAGCGCATCGATCGTGGCCGCGTCTGTCTGGCCGAACGGGGTCTCGCTGTCGAAACCGGCGTTGTTGATGAGGATGTCGAACTGCTCCCGAGACCAGCGCTCGGTCAGCTGGCCGCGGAGTTCGTCCGCGAAGGCGGGGAAGCTGTCGTGGTCGGTGGTGTCGAGGGGGAGGGCGACCGCGATCCGGCCGCGTTCGGTCAGCTCGGCGACGACAGAGTCTGCGTCCCCGGGATTGGAGCGGTAGGTGAGGATGACGTCGGTGCCTTCATCGGCAAGGGCGCGGGCGGACGCGCGGCCAAGGCCCCGGTTCCCGCCCGTGATGAGTGCGATGCGATTCATCCGGTCAGGCTATCCATCTGACGGCGGCCGGCCCGGGACCCGGATCTGGAGACAGAACGGGTAGCCCCGGGGTAGACAAGGTTGCAGCCCGGGATGGGCCGACCGCGACAGGCTCAGCGGGCCGGAGGGACACGCCATGATCGAGCCCTATCAAGCCCTGGGCCTGGTGCCCACTATGCGCGGCATCCGCCGCCGTGACGAGATCCAGACGAACCTCGAGCATCTCTCGCACCTGGTCAAGGCCGCGTCGTGGCTGTCCAGCCTGGACCTGCCGGTCCGGTTGATCGCCGTGCCCGAGGGAGCGCTGCAGGGGTTCAACGACGAGGTGCTCGACCTCGATCACGAGGAGTTCGCCTCCGAATGCGCGATCGACATCCCCGGCCCGGAGACCGATTACCTCGGCGGCCTGGCCCGGCAGTGGAACGCGTTCGTGATGGCCCAGGCCAAGGCGCGCCATCCGGAGTTCCCCGGGCGCTTCTTCAACGTCGGGTTCATCCTGAGCCCCGAGGGCGACGTCATCCTCAAGCACCACAAGGTCGTGCCGCTGCTGCCGGTGGAGCACTCGGTGACACCGCACAACGTCTGGGACAAGTGGATCGAGCTGTACGGCCGCAACCTCGACGCGTTCTACCCGGTCGCCGACACCGACATCGGCCGGCTCGGGTTCCTGATGGCCAACGAGGGCTCGTACCCGGAGAACGCGCGCGGCCTCGCGATGAACGGCGCCGAGGTCGTCTACCGCGGCCCATACCCGCACCCGCACGTCGGCAACGGCCTGTTCGAGATCCAGAACCGGGCGCGGGCGCTGGACAACAACATGTACCTGATCGCGTGCAACGTAGGGACGTACTACCTGCACACCGACTCCGACGTCCCGATCGATACGTTCGGCGGCGGGTCAGCGGTGATCGACTACCGCGGCCAGATCGTCGGGCGGCACGACTACAGCGGCGGCTCGTCCTGGGTGGCCGGGACCATCGACGTCGATGCGCTGCGCCGGTTCCGCGCGAACGCGCAGTGGGACAACTGGATCAAGGACCTGACCACCGAGCAGTACCAGCTCATCTATGAGCAGCCGGTCTACCCGAAGAACCTCTACCTTGACCGCGCCCCCTACGCGCACGATGAGTACCGCCGCGAGGTGACCGCCAAGCAGGTTGAGCTCATGCAGCAGCGGGACATCTGGGTACGCCCGGACAACGGGTGAGTCCTGCCGGGCCACGATTATGAACCCCGTCGTGTCCCGTGGGCTGCTGCTCGTTCGTTGTGCAGATGAGAGCCCGAATGCCCGGAGGTTGCGATGCAGTACGCATTGATGATCTATTCCGACCCTGCCCGCTACGAGGCGCTGCCGGAGGCGGAGCGTGCGGCGGTGAGCGCCGAATTTGCAGCGCTGGCCGATGACGCTGCGGCCGTCAGCGCGGTGCAGCTGCAGCCGGCCGAGACAGCGACCTGCGTGCGGGTGGCCGGAGGCCGGACGCTGATGACCGACGGCCCGTTCGCGGACACCAAGGAGGTGTTCGGCGGCTTCTGGCTGGTGGAGGCGGCCAACCTGGACGACGTGGTAGAGCTGGCGGCGCGCATTCCGGCCGCCCGGTTCGGCGGCGTGGTGGAGGTCCGGCCGGTGGTGGCGCGCTGAGCGTGCTCGAGGAGGTTTTCCGGGTCCAATGGGGCCGGGTGCTGGCCTCGCTGGTCGGGTTCCTCGGTGACTTCGACAAGGCCGAGGAAGCGGCGCAGGAGGCGTTCGCGATCGCGGCGGAGCGCTGGCCCGCGACGGGAGTGCCGGCCAACCCGGGTGCGTGGCTGGTGACGACGGCACGCAACAAGGCAATCGACCGGATCCGCCGCGAGCGCACCCTGGCCGAGAAGATCCACCTGCTGCCGGTACCGGAGGCGGTCATGGACGAATTCGACGAGACCGCGATCAAGGACGAGCGACTCGAGCTGATCTTCACCTGCTGCCACCCCGCGCTGCCGCTGGACGGGCAGGTCGCACTCACGCTGCGGGCCCTCGGCGGCCTCGAGACCGCCGATATCGCCCGGGCATTCCTGGTCTCCGAGGAGACCATGAAGCGCCGCCTGTCCCGCGCCAAGGCCAAGATCAAGGCGACCGGAATCCCGTTCGCCGTTCCCGGTGCGCACCTGCTTCCCGACCGCCTCGACGCGGCGCTTGCCGTCATCTACCTGATCTACAACGAGGGCTACAGCGGACGGGTCGACCTGGCGGCCGAAGCCATCCGGCTGGGCCGGGTCCTCACCGAGCTCATGCCGGACGAGCCGGAGGCGTACGGGGTGCTCGCGCTGATGATGATCCACCACGCCCGGCGGCGGGCCCGGTTCTCCGGTGACGACCTTGTGCTGCTCGAGGATCAGGACCGTTCGCTGTGGGACCACGCGCGGATCGCCGAGGGGCAGGCGGCGCTCGACCGGGCGATCGCGCTGTGCGGGCGCGGCGCCTACGTCGTCCAGGCCGCGATCGCGTCGCTGCAGACCGCCGAGCCGATCGACTGGCCCCAGGTCGCCGAGCTGTACCGGCGGCTGGCCGAGCTCACCGGCTCGCCGGTGGTCGAGCTCAACCGTGCCGTGGCCCTCGCCCAGGCAGGCGACCCCGCTGCCGCGCTGCGCACCGTCGACGGTCTCGACCTGGACGGCTACCTGTACTTCCACTCCACCCGCGGTGAGCTGCTGCGGCGGCTCGGCCGTGCGGAGGAAGCCCGGGAGGCGTACCACCGGGCGCTCGAGCTGGCCACCTCGATCCCCGAGCGGCGGTTCTTGACCAAGCGGCTCGAACAGCTCTGACCCGGACTGTCCCCCCGGCCGCTGCCCATTCGTCTCCTGGGAAGGAGAGTCCACCCGGAACGGAAAGAGGCAGGTCAATGACCGTGTTGATGGTGCGCGCCAAGATCAAGGAAGAGAACGTCGCCGAGGCGCAGGCAGCCGTTGGAAGGGTCATCCGGGCGCTCGAGCAGGCGCGCCCGGCAGACGTCCGGTACACCGCCAGCGTACTCAGCGACGGTGTCACGTTCATCGCACTCGTGGAGCTCAATGCCGACGGCAGCCACCCCCTGGCCCCGTTCCCCGAGTATGCGGAGTTCGTGGAGAGCCTTAAGCAGTGGTACGCGGAGCCGCCCGTCGTGGAACGCATGACTGTCCTGGGCTCGTACCAGCTTTTCTGAGCCGTGGGACCACAAGCGTGACCGGCCGCCCTCGCCGTGGCCGGTCACGCGGGCGCCGTCAGCGCTGCGCCGGTCGTTCGTCCTCGGAGGGTGCGGCACGGGCCGCGAGCTCAAGGCGCTCCGCGCCGAGCCCCACGTTGGTACCGGAGCCGTAGGCGGTCGCGCCGGACAGGATGGTCGCCAGGCAGGTTCCCAGGATCAGGCTTATGGCCTGCTCGGTGCTGAGGTCGCCGAGCCCCCACAGCACCCCGTACACCGCGACGCCGATGATCCCGAGGACCGCCACCGACCAGCCGAGCCGCCGCAGGAATCCTTCCACCTCGCGGGCGTGCTCGACCTTGGCGGTGATCCTCGCCTGGGGCTCCATCCGGACCTCGAATCAGCGGCTGAGCGGGCAGTGAGCGTCCCGGGCGCTCAGGGCCGGATTGTTCCCGCAGGCCAGGCCGCTTAACCGGCGCCCTGGTGCGCCGGTCAAGCGTGTGCCGTTGGTTCAGCGGCGGGCCGCGAGCAGCTTGCGGATGTCGGCCGTCTCCTCGTCGCTGTAGCGCGCGAGGATCGCCTCCAGGTCGGCGCGGTCGCCCGGCGTGGTGTAGCCGGCCAGGTCGCGCTTGAGCGTCTTGCGCTCGGCCCGCGCGGTGCGCATCATCTCGCGCTTGGCGGTCCGCAGGGACGTGCGCAGCGTGCGCATCTCCCGGTATCCGTCGCGGACCTCAGCCAGCAGCGGGCGCAGCTCGTACGTTGGCTTGTCCATTTGTATGTCCTTCTGAGTCGATTCTTCCCTTGCCATTTCAGTCTGCCGCCCCAGTACCCATGCGTCCAATGAGTGCAACTCAGGAGATCTATGATCTACAGTCATGTATATGGACACCGACACGCTGCGCTGGTTCCAGCAGGTCGCCGACGGAGTCACCGTCACCGAGATCAGTGATTTGTCGGCGGTTACTCAGCCCGGAGTCTCCCGCGCCCTGCAGCGCCTGGAGGCGCAGGTAGGGACGCCGCTGCTGCGCCGCTCCGGGCGGACGCTGCACATGACGCACGCCGGATCGGTGTTCAAGCACCACGTCGACGCGCTGCTGCACCAGCTCGACGACGGGATCGCCGCGGTCAACCAGCTGATCGATCCCGACACCGGCACGGTTGCCCTTGCTTTCCAGCAGTCGCTGGGCACCTGGCTGCTGCCCGATCTTGTCCGCAGCTTCCGCGCGGCTCACCCGGGCGTCCGGTTCCGGCTGACCCAGGTCCACGACGAGATGCACGCCCCGGCCCTGGACGGAGGTGACGCTGACCTGGAGATCGGCACGATGCGCCGGCGCGACCCAGCCCTCCGGGTCCGCCAGCTGGCCGTAGAGCCGCTGCGCCTCGCGCTGCCCCGCGACCACAAGCTCGCCGGGCAGGAGCGCATCGACCTTGCCGAAGTATCCGACGAGCCGTTTGTCAGCGTGCGGCCGACGTCCGCTCTGTGGAAGCAGACCGATGATCTGTGCGCCCAGGCGGGCTTCACGCCCAGCGTCGTGTTCCAGGGCGACGACCTGTCCACAGTCCGCGGCTTCGTGGCCGCCGGCCTCGGCGTCGCCATCATTCCGGCACCCCGCACCGGATCGCCGGAGGCGGCGAGCGGGCCGGTGGTCTACCGCGAGATTCCGGACCCGGCGGCGGCACGGGAGATCTGCCTGACCTGGTCTGCCGAGCGGCGGCTGCTACCGGCAGCCGAGCTGTTCCGCCAGCACGTGATCAGGCGCGCGAGGGCGGGGCGGGTCCCCGCGCTGTCGAGCCCTACGTGAGAAGCGCGGGGTCCACGCCGATGCCGCCCTTGGCGCTGCTCTCGTACGCGGCGAGCGCGAACCTCAGCACGTCGACGGCTTCCTGGCCGCTCCACAGCAGCGGGCCGTCGCCGGCGTGCAGCCAGCGCAGCCAGTAGCGGCCCGAGTCGCGAAAGCTGCTGCCCCAGTCGTCGTCGAGCGCGTGGTAGCTGCGCATCTCGCCATCGGCGTAGATTTCCAGGCTGGGCTGCTGAATCCCGCGGCCGGTGCACCGGTTGACCCGCGCGAACCCCTTGCTGCCGGTGATCTCCCAGCGCTCGTCGTTGGTGTAGTAGTCGGACCGCAGGTACATGTCCATGGCGATCGTGATGTCCCACACCCCGCGGATGCCGTTCTCGTGCTCCCACATGAGCGTGGCCGGTGTCTCGAGGTCGATGCCGGGCCCGACCGCGAGGTTCCCGATCCACGCGCGGACCTCCCGGATCGGCCCGAACAGCCAGATCGCGGTCGTTAGCTTGTGCCAGCCGTCGTCGAACACCATGATCCCGCGGCCGCGCTTCATCTGGTCTATCTGCCACTCGAAGCTGCTCCACGGCACGTCCCAGCCGCCGTTGCCGGTGCCGACCATCTTCATGTGGTAGCCAACGACGTTGCCGATGTCCCCGGATTCGGCCACCGCCTTGAGCCGGTGCAGCGGCTCGTAGAACAGGTAGTTGTCCATCACGCGCAGGATCCGGTCGTTCGCCGTCGCCGCGTCCAGCATCCGCTGCGCCTCGGCCAGGCTGTTGCACATCGGCTTCTGCAGGTTGACGTGCCAGCCGAAGTCGAGCAGCTCGGCCACGGCGTCGGCGTGCAGCACGATCGGCAGCAGGACCTCGACCGTATCGACCTGGAGGCCGCTCGCCGCCAGCTCGGCAGCTGACGCGAACGTGGCCGCACCCGGCCAGTCCGCCTGGCGCTGCGCACGCCGCTCCTCGTTCGGGTCGACCAGCGCGACGACCTCGACGTCGGGGTTGTCGATGTAGCCGCGCACATTCAGGTCGTAAATCCGGCCCAGTCCGACGAACGCGGCGCGCACCGGACGGTCGTACGGCACGAAAGTCACCGAAGTCGGTCCCCCAAGCAGCGTAATCGGGCCTGGCAGCCGGGTCAGGACCCAGATCAGCGCTGACAGGGACGAGATGGATAAGTGCCAAAATAATTGTCTAGATCGGCATAGCCGGTCAACCGCCCGGCCGGGGCGGGCCGGCTTGGCGGGCGTCAGCCGGGGCCGGGCGTCAGCCTGGGCCGGCCAGCCTGACGCGGCGTCAGCCGGACCGGGGCGTCAGCCGTCGGTGTGGTCTCTCGGCTCTTCGGTGGGTATCCCGATCGCGCGGACGATCTCGCCGATCGTGTGGAAGACCGTGCGGGCGGGGAGCCGGCCGAGGGCGTCCATGACGTCGTCGGGCGCGCCCTCCTGGCGCGCGTAGTCGAGGATGGCGCCGCGTTCGGCGGGCAGCTTGTGCGGCTGCACGTAGACCGCGATGTCCGCCCGTTCGTTCACGCCGGACGGCGTCATGCCGGCCGGCGTGCCCACCATCTGCTCCTCCGGCGTGCTGTACGGCTCGTCGAACGGCTCGGTCTGGCGCCACTCCGGGCCGGGCTGCGGCTCGCCGGTGTGCGTTATCTCCCGGTCCTCGCGCTCCATCTCGTCGTCTCGCTGAGGGCCGTGCTTAGAGCTTGCCCGTTCCATGTGATGTCCTCCGTGATGGCTGCGTACTGGCGCCGTACCCCGGATGCGCTCCGGCAAAGCGCCCTACCCGGGACACCTGTGACAACCCGGACCCCGGGCACCCGGGGCCGTCGCCGCCCGGCGGCTGAATCCGCCTTTACCCGGTTTCACATAAGCGCTGGCAATTACGAGGCTTTTGGAATAGCAGCCGGCGTGTTTCTTCAATAGTTAGTTGTCTCAGTCTTTACAGAGGTGCATACTCCTGAAGCGCCCCCGCAAACTTCTGGCAACGACGAAGGCAGGGTGCTAATGCTCGCAGGTAAACCATCCAAAGTCGCCATTGCCGCCGTGTGCGCCGCAATGGCCGTTCCGGCGGGCGCGACCGCAGCCGTGGCCGGGACCTCGTCCTTCGGGCTGCAGCGAACCATCGCTGTGACGAACCTGCGCAGCGCGGGGTGGGGATCCCTGCGGGCCGCGATTCACACCGCCAACGCCGGGGCGCCCGGATTGTCGTGGACCATCCAGTTCCAGGTCCGCGGGATCATCGCCCTGAGCACTGCGCTGCCGCCGGTCAGGCGCCCGGTGAAGATCGACGGGATCTCGGCGACCGGTTACTCCGGCCGCCCGCTCGTGGAGCTCAACTGCAACGGCAAGGCTGGGCTCAGATTCGCGATGGGTTCGGCCGGCTCGCAGCTGCTGGGCCTGGCCGTGGACAACGCCAGGGGTGACGGTGTCACCCTGAACGCCAGCAAGATCACGCTGAACGCCGACTACATAGGCGTTGACCTGCTCGGACGGCGAGCCGGCAACGGCGGCGACGGCGTCTATGTCGCACCGGGCTCGTCGCGGAACCTGATCGGGCTCAACCGGGCCGCCGCCGTCGGCGTGGTCGCGAACGTGATCTCGGGGAACGGCGGGAACGGCCTCGTGCTGGACGGGTCGTCGGGCAACACCGTGGTGTCCAACCGCATCGGGACGAACCGCGGCGGCAGCGTGCGCATCGGCAACGGCGGCGCAGGCATCCTGATCACCCGGCGGTCGAACAACAACGAGATCGGCGGGACGGCCTTCGTCGACAAGTCCACGGGGCAGGCCAACAACCCGACCGGGAACAAGGGCACGACCACACCGGTGTTCGTGGTACCGCCGCTGGGCAACCTGGTATCGGCCAACCGCGGCGACGGCATCGAAATTGAGGACCGCTCGAGTGGCAACATGCTCAACGGGAACTTCGTCGGCACGACCGCCGACGGCAATGGCGCGCTGGGCAACGGCGGCGACGGAGTCTGGATCGTTAACGCCAATAATAATTCGCTGATCGGGTGCAAATTCGTCAATAACCCGTTCGTCTACTACAACGTCATCAGCGGCAACCGCGGGAATGGCGTGAGCATCACGAACTCGAACAACACGGTCGTGCAGGGCAACTTCCTCGGCTCCGGCGCCAACAACGCCACGCCGGTCGGCAACCGCCGCAACGGCATCCTGGTCGAGGGCACTTCGGCCAACACCCAGGTCGGCGGCGTGATCCCGCTCGGGAACGTCTCCGCGGGCAACGGGGCGAACGGCATCGAGGTGACCGACCAGGCGAGCGGGTTCACCACCTTCAACACCTTCGGCGGCCTGTTCGCGTTCGGAGGCGCGGCGCCGAACGGCAACGACGGCGTGCTCATCACCTCCACCGGAGGCGACAACCTGGTCCGCACGAACGTGATGTCGGGAAACACGCACAACGGCATCGAGCTGGCGGGCAACGCAACGGGCGTGACCGTCGACCCCAACATCGCCGGCCTCACCACCAAGGGCAACGCGATCCTGCCCAACGGAGGCGACGGCCTGCTGATCGACGGCAACGCGCACGGCAACACGATCGGCGGCACGCTGCGCTCGGTGATCCCGCAGAACACGTTCTCGGGCAACAAGCGCTACGGGGTGGAGATCACCGGCTGGGCGCACAACAACCTGGTGTTCCGCAGCTTCATCGGCACCGAGATCCTCGGAACCACGGCACTGGGCAACAGCCGCGGCGGGGTGCTGATCGGCGGCAGCGCGTACCTGAACGCGATCGGCAACTTCACCCACCGGCCGTCGAACCTGATCAGCGGCAACACGGGCCGCGGGGTGACCCTGCTGTCCGGCACGCGGCTCAACCGGGTGGTCAACAACTACATCGGCCGGAACCGGTTCGGGCTGAGGCTGCCCAACACCGGCGGAGCGGTCCTGAACCTTGGGCGCCTCAACGTGATCCTGGCTAACCGGACCTAGTTCCCACACCACACCGGCCCCGGGGCTACCCGTTCCAGGTAGTCCCGGGGCCGATCCATTCGGCCCACCGGCCCGACGGGTGCGCGCGGGCAAGCAGGCGCGCGCTGTCCCTGCCTGCGTGGAAGGTGCGGGCGCCGAGCACCGCGAACACGCCGCTGCGCCGGTAGTCGTCGATCAGCGGCGCGGGCAGATCGATGCCCTGGACGCTGTCCCGCCCGGCCGGGCCGAGGGGGACCAGGGGGTCGAGCGACAGCCACGTCACCGGGCGCGCCCGGCCCGCCTCGGCCAGGATGCCGGCCAGCTGCGCGCGCCGTTCCGGCGGCAGGAAGACGGCCAGGTAGGCGTCGGTCACGATGACCCGCGGCGCCTCGAGGCTGGCGAGCAAGCCGGGCAGCGCGTCGACGACGTCACCGGCCACGATCCGCGCCGGGTGCCCGGCCGCGAGGTCGAGCGCGGCGGCCAGCCGGGACAGCGCGGATGCCTCCGGCGGCGCGCACGCCTCCAGCCAGGCGCGGGCGGCCGGGTCCGAAGCGTCGACCGGGTGCACGTCGATCCCGGCCCGCTCGGCGATCGGCGGCAGTGTGGCGGGCG